>Ga0210377_10000028_pt1 | contig 140496 bp, 117 predicted proteins | sample PLM4_65_b1redo_FD_155480 | JGI IMG/M metagenome (GOLD analysis project Ga0210377, IMG submission 155480) | Groundwater sediment microbial communities from an aquifer in East River, Colorado, USA - PLM4_65_b1 redo | ecosystem: Environmental > Terrestrial > Soil > Riparian zone | place: USA... | reverse complement strand
GGATCGTACTTGAGCCTCAGAGCAAACAACGGCAAATAAGACCTTGAAATGGGGAAAAGCCCAGAAAACATCCCTGTCCCTTCGCAGCGGAAAAAAACCGCCTTCCCACCCGTAACTGACGGATTACTCCTATTCCCATCATCAGCCCGAAAAGCTGCTCCATCCATTTCCAATAGTCCAGCCCCTGCAGCGAGCTAAAGCGCCCTATCGGCCCCCACTGAGCCCGGCCAAGCATATTCACGAAATCGCCCACAGCAAAACCCAAGCCGCCGGCCAGAAAGCCCCAAAGTGCCACACTCAGTCCCGCCCGATTCTTATGACGAATCAGGTAGAGCGCCAGCGCGATGAACAACCCGACGCAGCCCGACCAGTTGTCACTACGCGGCGGTGTCATGCGCAATCCCAGCAGGCCGGTCAGGATTATATATCCGGCCCACCAGCCGCCGGCCAAGAACAGGATAAGGGTACAGGCCGGTCGGCACCGGGGAACCAGGATTGCATACGCGCCGGCGACGAGCACAGCCGACAGCGCCGCAACCCAGTCAGTGTCGTGCAGATACCAGGTCTCTGCCAGCCGCTCCGTCAAACCGCTGGCGTCCATGGCCAACCAGACGAGCCATAACGCCGCCAAAGGCCCGGCGAAACGCTCCAGATACGAGCGGGATTCAGTCACACTCAGCGCAAGTATCCCTGAGCCAATCCCGGCCCACAATCCTCCGATTAGAAACAGGCAGGCATAGCCGTAAGCGACATCCGGCAGGGAAGAGCTCGCCGTGTAGCCGATAATGCGCCCATAGCTCATTTGCCCCCCGAACGCCCATCCGATAGCCCCGCACATTGCCATGAGGCTCGCGCGCCGCCACCAGTCCTGCCTGCCGGAGGCCAGACAAATGGCAAGGCCCAACAGCGCCCCCGGCACCATCGCACCGGCCTCGTGCCCGTAGTCGCCGCGGAATCCCCACCCGACCGACATGGCCAGTCCCGACAAGACAACGCCCAAGGATTTATGATTTCCGATTTCGGATTTTCGATTTTGCATTGGCGATAATCTTCCGTCGTTCCGTGCCCTTGTGCTCCGGCCAAAGGCAATCTATAATGATTCTCACGTAAGAAACACAGGCATAAGTCTAATACGGACGGGAGCTTGCTACAATGCCCAGAACAAAAATCATCGCTACATTAGGCCCGGCCAGCAGAAACTACACGGTCCTTCGGAAGATGTTTTCCGCCGGCCTCGACGTCGTCCGGCTGAATTCCTCACACGGCAGCCACGAAGAGCATCTGGGCGCGATAGACCTCATCCGCCGTCTGAACAAGAGGTACAGACGGCACATCCGCATCATGCAGGACCTGGAGGGCTTCCGAATCAGAGTCGGACGGTTCAAAGGGGGCAAGACCCGATTGCTCAAGAACCGCACGATGGTGTGGCTGACCAATGATGCCCGGGCGGGCGGGCTGAAGACCATACCGTTCGACTACAAAGGCGACCTGACGCCCATAAAGCCGGGACAGCTTATTTACATTGACGATGGGAACCTCGCTCTCCGCGTCAAAAGCGTCTCAGGTAACACCATCAAGACGGTCGTTGTCGAAGGGGGTATCCTCAAGGAAAGAAAAGGCATCAATATTCCCGACGTGGACCTCGAATTCGAAGGGATAACCGCGAAGGACAGGAAAGACATCGCGTTCGGCGTCAAACAGGGCGTGGACTACATCGCGCTATCGTTCGTGCGGGATGCGGATGATGTCCGGCAAGCCGCCGCTCTGATAAGGCCGGGACTGCCCCGCTGCGGGATTGTGGCCAAGATCGAGAGCAGGCAGGCGATAGAAAATATAGACGCAATCATCGAGGCCGCCGATGGAATCATGATCGCCCGCGGCGATATGGGCGTCGCCATCCCCATCCACGAAGTGCCGATCATTCAAAAGCATATCATCAAGAAGTGCAACGCCGCGGGCAAGTTCGTCATCACCGCCACCCAAATGTTAGAGCACATGACCGAGCACAGCAGGCCGACGCGCGCCGAGGTGACCGACGTGGCGAACGCCATTATCGACGGCACGGACTTTGTCATGCTTTCGGCTGAGACCGCCGTCGGCCGTTTTCCGTATGAGTCGGTCCGGATGATGAACCAGATCATCGAGTTCACCGAAAAATCCATGTTAGAATTGTAATGAGTTCTGCAAAATTGGTACTACCTCACGATGTTGGTAAGGATTTTTGGCGTTTTGGGCCGCTCAAAACCGATTTCGAATATCTGTTATGCCCCATTGTCCCAGAGAAATCCAAAAACCATACGATAACACGATATTGGCGAGTCCTTCTGATGCCGGAATGACAGCGAGCGGGAGCGGCCCTAATCTCCAATACGCTTTTTCCCCAGCGTTTTTCCGACCCAATCACCAGATGAGACGTATATGGAGATGTGGCATGGAAACAAGGCAAACGATGAACGGGCTTGTTTCCGCCTGAACAAAGAGTGGTGGTGATTTGGCCGGGGATGGGGTACTATAGTGGACCACGGAAGGTCAAGGCGCATATGATGAGGTGAGCCATGGGGAAACAACGAGCATTCACACTGATTGAGTTGCTTGTCGTGATTGCCATAATCGCGCTGCTGCTGGCTATACTGATACCGGCGACGCAGCGGGCCAGGAAGCAGACAAGGGGCGTTATCTGTCTTCACAATTTGAAACAATGGGGCCTTGCCACGGCGCAGTACGCGACAGACTGGCAGGACAAATTGTGGCGCGATTCGTATCCGCAGGCTGGCCCGGTTGCGACCTCGCCGGGAGACTGGATGGAAACGCTGCGGCCCTATTACCAGGATGTCGCTGAGATTCGCTGCTGTGCGGCGGCAACCAAACCATCTGTGGACTACGAGAGCACCGAGATGCGCGGCGACATCGACCATGCGTGGGGAAGGCCGAACGAGGCGTCGCAAAGCTCGGAGCGGGACTCCATCTCGAAAGGCACCTATTGGGGCAGTTACGGGCTCAACCGATGGATAACCGACCCGCTGAACAACGACGAGCGGTATTGGAAATATACCTCGGTGAAAAATGCCAATGAGGTGCCGGTCTTTTCGGACTGTGCTCACTGGCATCTGCGGGCCAGGGACACCGACAAGCTGCCCCCCAAGCCGCTGCTCATATACAGAGATTTTCCCGAGAACGGCAACGGCGGCACCGATATCTGGCGTGTTTTTCTCGACCGCCATAATCGGGCCGTACAAGCCTCTTTCCTGGACGGCTCAGTCCGTAAGATACCGCTCTGGGATCTGTGGAACGTCAAATGGCATCGCACGTTCCAAAAGCAATTGTACACACGAACCACCTTCCCATTTTTGGAGTAGTGCATGAGACATCATCTACCCCGTCGCGAGTTTCTCAGGACGACCGCCGCTGTCGCAGCCTTGCCCGCCGTTTGTCTGGCGGGCTTGCCGTCGTTCTATCCGGCAAAGACAACGGTAGCATCGCCGGCATCTGCAGCGGAAACCAAAAAGCCGACAAGAATATGCATCTTCTCCAAGCATCTCCAATGGCTTGACTATCAAGGCATGGCCCAGACGGCTGCTGACATCGGATTTGACGGTATCGACTTAACGGTCCGGCCGGACGGCCACGTCCTGCCGCAGCGCGTGCGGGAGGACCTGCCCAAAGCTGTCCAGGCAGTCAAGGCCGCGGGACTCGATGTCCCCATGATAGCCACGGCCATTACAGACCCGAATGACGCGCTCACGGCAAATATCCTCGCCGCCGCGAGCCAGGCGGGTGTTCGATATTACCGAATGGGCTATTATCAATATGAGGATTCTGCGAGCATTCAACAGACGCTGAACGAAGCTAAGCCGAAGCTCCGCGACCTTGCCGAGATGAACAAACAGTACAATATTGTGGGGACGTACCAGAACCACTCGGGCAGCCAGTACGTCGGGGCGTGCATCTGGGACCTTTACTCGCTGCTCGAGGACCTTGACCCCCGCTGGGTCGGCTGTCAGTTTGACATCAGGCACGCGACCGTCGAAGGCGGCACGACCTGGCCCGTTCACTTTCGGCTCATGGCCGGGTATATCAATACGCTCGCGGCCAAAGATTTCCGGTGGGCTCAACTCAAAGGCATCTGGCAGCCGCAGAATTGTCCTCTGGGCGAGGGCATGGTCGATTTCCCACGGTTTTTCAAAATGCTGAGGCAGGCAGGTAGCACTGCCCCCTTTTCACTGCACCTTGAATATGAGCTCGCTGGGGCGGAACATGGGGCCAGCCGCCTGACCGGGGACAAACAGCAAGTCATCGAGGCCATGCGCAAGGACCTTCGTTTTTTAAGAACGTCTCTCGCTTAGCCTGCCCAGCCCGAAGCTGTCCCGTCCGGCCGGTAGCGATGGAATTGCCGAACGGATCGAACTGCTTGAGAGTCGCCTACTTCAACCATTTGTTCAAATCGGGGTTGAGCAATTCGTGAATTTCAGGCTCGTTGAGATTTTGTCTGGTGATCAGGTCAGCAAAAAAATGGTCCTTGCTCGTGCCATGCTCAACCCCCATGAGGCTCGATGCGAATTCGAGCGTAGCGCAGATTCGGGCCGTCATCGGCGGTGCCGAACAGGTCGATTACATCGGACGGCGCCGATCCGCCGTGCGGCGTGTTGGTAAAGAAATTGTGAAAAGGATGCTTTAACTCGATTGGCTCAAACGTCAACGGTTCGTTTGCGCCCGCGATTCGCCCGATAAAGTTGCCAAATAGGTGTTGACCTTTCTCGGTGCTGGTGCCGGCTGCGATTACATAAAGTGTGCCGGCACTGCCGACGTGGAACCGGCCAAAGGATGGCTCGAAGCCCGTCGGTCCCTGCGGCGTTTGTGCTAATGTCCGGCTCGACACAACTTTGCCCTCCTTGACCACGGCATATTCCAGGCGGGCCGTCATCGCCTGGCCCGGGAAGTACTTATCGCGGATGAACTCGTATTGGTGCGGCCGCTTGAGGTAAAGCAGGTGAGCGGCGCCCGTCGGGTCGACATACAAGTCGAGGTTCTGGATGTGCCCGCCGGTCTGTTCCGCTGTGTCGATTTCAATTGGGGCGCAGAAGTCTGTCGTTTTGATATTGTTGCTGTACGTGTAAAACAGCCGCCGGAAGACGTAATCCCATTCGCGTTTGAGTTTTTCGAACTTGAGCTTCCGCCACTCCTCGACCGGCTCGACAATATCGCCAATCGCCATCACGTGGGCCGAACCATTCCGCAGAGCCACCTGGGGATAGCAGGCCCGGATGGGAAACTCGATTTTTCCTTTCGGTTGCCACTGGCCCTGACTGTCGCGGTAAGAAACGAATTGCGCGCTGGTTTTGGCGTGAATGTTCAGCAGCAAAAGCTCGCCGCTCGCGCCGTCGGCGGCAAAGCCTCTGTACGAGTGATCGGTGAAATAGCTTCCCTCGGCCCACGCGGGCGCATGCGTTTTGGCGCCCTCACTGAGATTCGTAGGGTCGAATTCGAGCACCAGCGGCTCGCAGCGCCCATATTTCGTGCCGACGGGCTCGGTAGATGGATTGACCGAGAGAAAGACAGGTCCTCCTTGAAACAATGCAATCGGACACGGCTCGCGCTGCCGATACTCTTTTTCACTTTGTTCTATCTGCCAGCCAGTCGGTGAGCGGTGCCACAACTGCCAGCGGGTATTGCACAGCGGCGGGACGTCTTTGCCGGTCTCGATGACCGAAAGAAAAACGTCGTCCGCCCGTCTTGCAATGACCGTCGAGCCGTAACACCACAGCGGCCCCGCTCCGTTGTCGGCAGGCATGGATCTGGTGACAATCTCCTCAATTTCCACTGCACAGCCCCGTGTCGGGGACGTCCCGCCCTCGAGTTGCGGGGAGGATGCCTGCGACAGGACCCACAAAAGAATCAGGATTGTTGAATGACAGCTCATACTCTCTTTCCCTCTTTTTACTCAAGGCATCGAACCCAAACGCGTCCTCTGGCGGGGATGGGCAAATCCAAAATGATGTGTTTCCCGGCCTCCATGGTGCGGACGGCGATTGGCTTTCCTGAAAATGCTTCCACGAATGGATTGGTCTTGTTCTTGTTAGTTTGCACTGTAACAGTGACATTGACCGGTTTGTCGTTGAAGTTCTGGATGACACAACCGGTCCGGCCGGAAGAGCCGAACGGATGGAACGTGACGCAACTGGGGCCGTCGAATGTTGGGATTCCGAGCTTTTGCAGAGCAGGCGCACCATTGCCGAATGCCTCGCGTAGGGCGGCAAGGGCGGGTCCATCCATCGCAAGCAGGCCCAACGGCCGGGGGCAGAGCAACACCTCATGCACGGCGTCGAAGTCGGCTTGGCTGTAGGTGTGCGTGTTCAGCAGCACGACGCGACCGCGCTGGGTCTCATTAACGGTAAGAAGCGAGAGCTTTTTGTCGCCGGACGTGCACATGATGTTTCCCGGTCCGGCTTTGCCTTCGATGGGGGATTCCAGATCAATGGCGACCTTCTCATTTTGCGATTCTTGGGCCAGTTGGGCACGCATGGGTTTTGATTGTAGGTTCGGATCAACTCCCACCATGCGCGCCAGTTCGCCGCTGCGCCGGGAGGCGATTAGGAGATTCGTCGTGAGGATAAGCTGTGCGCCTCGGTTGCGGGCCTTGTTCACGTGGTCCAAGAGATTCGGGTCGGCCGCAGCTTGCGCCGGAAGAAAAATGACTGGGGCGTCCTCTGGAAACCGATGCACAGGCACCAAAGGAATTCCAAGCATGCCTAAGAAATCCATGATGTACATATCGCCGCCGGGGTCGCTGTTTGGCGGTTTGTAAGCGGGGATGCCGACGACCGGATGTTCGCGGACGAAGGCGGCCAGGCCGGCGAGCCGGTCAAACTCGGCGATCACCCTTTCATGGTCCGGGTGGCCTTCCATGAGGTTGCCGAAATTGAAGAAGACCAGCTCCGCGGCGCCGGCCAGAACGCTCGTGTAGGCCTGGTCGAGGAAGTCGTACTCCGCGCAATCGCCATGGTCGAACCAGACGCCGCCGATCTTGTCGCCCGCGATGCCCGCAAGCCAGCGGTAATTGACGAATCCTTCGTAAGGCTGCACGAAGCCGTACCGTTGCGTGTTGCGCCCTCGCGTTTCCGTGCCGACCCAGACCTTGTCGAACAGCCTCGGAAGCGTCTGTGTGTCGTAGCCGAACAGGTGAAATCGGTCGTACCATTGGGGGTACTTGATGATCATGGTAATGTCGGGGTTAACTTCTCTGGCCGGCCTGATGAAAATCCGTTCGGCTAGGTCCGTGAGCAAGGCCCGCCGATACTCGCCCCACGAGCGGTCGCCCTTAGCGGCTTGCGATTCGGCGCTCACGTCGCCCGTGCAGAGAAAATCGTCGATGATGAACGTCTCGAAGATGCCCGCCGCCGTGCGGACGACCTTTTCCAGATCGCGACGGGTTTTTTCGTTTTGCCAGTTGAACCAGTCGAGCGGGCCTTCCTGGCGGACGCCGAAATCCTCGCCCGGCACGGTGGCAATGCCGCCGACCACTGCGATGCCTCTTTGCCGGAGCCAGTCGCGCGCGAACGTGAGGTGCTCGGGCGAGACCGTGTGACCGCCGCGATAAACTTCAACGTAGAGCTTGGTAATACCCATGCGCTCGATGGCTTGCCAGGCGCGCATACGGATGTCCTGGTCCGTGGCGAGTTGCTCGACTTCGCGCGATGTTGCGTATGAGGCAAGGCGCAGATCGCCCGTCCGGGCCCTGACTTTTTCCAGTTGGGTTTGAGCGGCGGCGTGCCCCGTCAGGAGGATTACTGCGAATGCAATCGCTGCAATCAGCGTCGATGTAGAATTTGGAATGTAGGATTTAGAATTTTCCATTCTCACTTCTCTTTTTTTCATTCTTGCTGCGGGCGTTGTAGATCAGCCCGCCCCGCTTGTGATAGTCCAGCAGCACGGCCAGTGCTTCTTCACGCAGAACGTCGCGGAGCACCCGGATCCCACGGTTTTCGAGCGATTTTACCCAATGATCCGGCTTGGACCCTTCGTCAAACCCGATCCTGCGAGCATCCTGGTCTCGCGCGCCGCATACCACGCTTCGAACACCCGACCACGGAATAGCACCCAAACACATCGCGCACGGCTCGGTGCTCGTGACCAGCTCGTAAGCCGTACCTTCCTCGGTTCCAAGATCGTAACATCCGACGACGCGCTGTGCGATTGCAATGGCCACCATCTCCGCATGGGCGATGGAGCAATTGGAGGATTCCACAAGGTTCACGCCGACTGCGACCAGCCGGCCGTGTTTCAATTCAAATATCGCCGCACCGAATGGCCCGCCGGTCTGATGTTCGATGTTCAGCTCCGCTAGTTTGATGGTTAACCGCATACGCTCTTCAACTGTCGGATAGAGCCGCTCCTCATCCGGCAGGGACGCCTCGATCCAATCAGGCACACGCAAGACTATTTCAGGAAAATTCAATTTGACGCCTGCCTTTCCGGCTCCGGCTTGGTGCTCTGGCCCAGACGGCCGACAGCCGACGAAATACTATGCCGCTCAATTGTCAATTGTCAATGGTTTTGGCCATCCCCAAGCTCCGCTTGAGGCTGCCACCCTTCCTCAGGGCGAGCTCAGAGCAGGGTCGAAAGGCTCGGGGTGGGCTTGATTATTTTCGATGCCCCTGGCGTGGCAGGGCCATTGTGTGGAGGCGCGTGCTGTTACGGCGTTTCAATAAACGTGCCGGCGTGATTCAACGTGACTTGAGAAGGGGTGCTGATGCCTGCGGGCGCGGTCGCTGTGATGAGAAAATCCATCGGGTTATTGCTGTTTATCACCCAGGAAAAATCGCCTGCTCCGGATTCGCCCCCGGTGAAATAAGTGCCGTTCAGATCGCCCGGCGCGATACCCAGCTCCTCTATAGTCGGGACGGGAGTGAAACCGTTGCCTTTCTCGCCGATGTGGGCGCGCAGCGCTCTGGCTATAGTTCCCATCATGGCCCGTCCCTCCGACCACTTGGCCGAATCGATCCGGCCCTGCATCATTGGAACGCAGACCGCCGCCAAAATACCGACGACAATGATGACGACGAGTACTTCAATGAGTGTATAGCCTTTTCTACTTCTCATTTCTGAGTCCTTGACGAACACCATAAGGTGTCCTCCGGTTGGGACAGCAAGCACGGTTCGCGCACCCCTACATATCGGCCAAAGTCGTCCCTGACTCCACCTGGTGCATTCCGGCCCATCAGAATTGCCGCTCCATCGACGGCCTTTTCGCGGTTGTATCATTTTAGGAGGTCCGATATTCGATAATCGCAGAGCCATTCGGCTGCTCTTGTCTTTACTATCAGCTTGGGAACGTGTAGCATAATAATTGTTCCGGGGATTCTTCCCGGAGAATGGAGAACAAGACGTATGAGAAGACATGTACTGTTAGTTGTACTGGGGATTGCCCTGGCCGCGGCGCTGGGCGGCTGTAAGAAAGGCGGCTGAGGCTCCGCTCAATGCGGCGTACATGTTGTACGCTCTGAAGTGACCAGCCGGACGCTTCAATCCGGCGCGTTGCGATACATGGCAGTGGGGTTGAGAGAGTCCCTCGCTCAGGAAGAGCTTCCGGACACGCCCCCTGAGACAATAAAGGCCATGGCCTGCGAGCTTTCGATATTCAGCGGTTGAACGGCCTCCTTTGGAAAGAGCAAAACGTTGCCGGCAAAGTTGTACGATTGAGGCAGATACACGGCGACGTAGCCTGAGAGCCCAAGATTCTCAAGGCTATCCCTTGTGACAAAGCCCACGATCTTTACCGCCGATCCCGGTGCGACCGAGGCCAGAACGGGCTTGTCGAAACTCTTTTTCTCGCCCGCGAAGGCTTCAATCATGTCTTTTACCGCTGAATAGAGCAGTTTGACCAACGGCAGCCCCCTGAAAACCCTCTCCACAAGGCCAAACAGCTTTCTGCCCAGGAAGTTCGATGCGATAAAACCGATGACCGTTATCAACACGACCGTCAGTAACAGCCCCAAGCCTGGGATTTTCACTGGCAGAAGGCTCCGAAAGACGGCATCCAAAGTGCCGAAGGCCCACCCAAGCAGAAAGACAGTCAGAGCTATGGGAACAAACACCAAAAGCCCCTTGATGAAATAATCGACGAGCTTCTTCATTTCATTACTCCCAAAACGTTAGTTCATTATTGCCAAATGCTACTGGAACCGGCCGAGCCGTCAAGGAGCTTTTGGCCATTTCTATTGTCGCAGGCTTCCGTTTCTCGTCCTATTTCTGTATGAAACCACAACGGCGGACCCGATTGTATTTGTTTGCATATCAAGGAATCTTCCGGTAGTATTGTGGACCGAAAGAGTGCTCTTGGTGTCAAGATTCCAATGAGAGGATAGAAGAATATTTGAAAGGAGTAGATATGGGTTTTGATATGGAAGCGATTGGGATGAAGATTCTGGCATTTCTGGAGGCTCACTGGCTGGACGTAGTCGCCGCGATCGTCATTTTCGTTGTGGGGCGCTGGCTGGCCAAGGTGATTTCGAAGCTGGTCGGCGGGGCCATGACGAAGGCGAAAGTAGATGCGACTCTGACCAGTTTTGTCGAGAATCTGTGTCACATCGCGTTGGTCGTGCTGGTGATCGTTGCGGCGTTAGATAAACTGGGAGTGCCGACGACCAACTTCGCCGTTGTTGTTGGAGCTGCGAGTTTGGGCATCGCTTTTGCCCTGCAGGGCTCTTTGGCCAATTTCGCGGCGGGGGTTATGCTGATTATCTTCAAGCCTTTCAAGGTCGGCGATTTTGTGGAGCTGGCCGGCAAGGCGGGAACGGTGAAAGAGATTCAAATTTTCAACACGATACTCAATTCACCGGACAATGTACGTCTCATTATCCCCAATGGCCAAGTCACGGGCAGTAATATCATGAATTACACGGTTAACGGAACCCGGCGAATCGATCTGGTCATAGGGGTTTCCTATGAGGATGATCTTAAGAAAGCTCAACAGATTATCGAGAGAGTTCTGGCCGAGGATAGCCGGATTCTCAAAGACCCGCTGGCGGAAGTGGCGGTTTGCGAGCTCGGAGCCAGCAGTGTGGATTTTGTCGTTCGCCCCTGGGTCAAAGCCGCGGACTACTGGAACGTCCGCTTCGATACGACGCGAAAGCTCAAGGTCGCTCTTGAAGAAGGCGGCATAACGATACCCTATCCACAGTATGAAATCCACGTGAAAGGCAAAGTCTCCTGAAGACCGGCGTGTGGCGGCCTCAAGCGCAGCTTGGGGACGGCTGTTTGCACGTCGGCCATGCCCAAAGGCTCCGCCTTTGAGCCTGCCACCCATGTTTTAGGGGTTTGAACTGAAAGGAGAACACAATGTGGTACCGAATGTTGATTGCACTGGTGTCCCTGATGTTCTTTGCACAGTCAGGCCGGGCAGACGAGCTTGTTCTGAAAAACGGAGATCGCCTGACGGGCAAGATTGTCCATCTGGTTGACGGCAAGTTGGTTTTCAAATCCGACGTCGCCGGTGAAGTGACCGTGGAGCTGTCGAACATTCAGACGTTCAGCAGTGCCGAGCCGGTCACGGTGAATTTGAAGGACAGCACGGGTTTCAAGCAGAAAGTGCTCAGCGCCGAGGCCGGCCGGTTCGCCGTCGGAGGCGGCGAGAATTTGAAGACCCAGCAATTCGCCGTGGCTGATATCGTCTCGATTAATCCTCCCCCGAAGCCCATTCCAAAGTGGACGGGAGACGTGGCCGCCGGGATCACCTCCACCCACGGTAACACCAAGACCGAGATGATCAGCGCCAACGCCAATGCCACCAAGCGCACCGAGAATGACCGCACGACGGTCAGCGCCGACTACGCCAAGGGCCAACAGAAGGACCCGGATACCGGCGAAACGGTAACGATTGAGAATTGGTGGCGGGCCAAAGGCAAGTACGACTACTTCTTCAGCAAGAAGGGGTATGGCTACCTGGACGTGCGCTATGAGAAGGACGCCGTGGCGGCACTGGACCGGCGTATGATAGTGGGCGTCGGCGGCGGTTATCAATGGGTCGAGTCGGACGATATGAACTTCTCGACCGAATTCGGTTTGGCGTCGCTCTACGAGAAGTTCGATAACCAGACGGACAGTAACAGTGAACTATCATTTCAGGTTGGCTACCTTTTCGACAAGAAGCTCAGGAAGAATATCAAGTTCACGCATGATCTTACCTACTATCCGAGCATTGACAAGTTCTCCGACTACTATTTGACGACCACGGCCGGGATTCGTGCCGACTTTACCGAAAAACTTTTCATGACGCTCAAGGCGATCTTCAACTACGATGCAACGCCGGCGGTCGGTCGCGGCAGTACCGATACGAAGTACTTCCTGGGTCTTGGATACAGGTTCTAACGCGAAGGAAATGTGTATGAATCGTCGAGCCTTCCTGAAACTGACGATAGGCAGTGGGGTGTCGTTGTGGCTGGTAAAAGCTGACTCCGCCGCCGGTGCAGTCGGCAAAAAGCCGAATATTGTCCTGGTTGTGCTGGACGAGCTCGGATATTACGAGCTTTCGTGCATGGGGCATCCCCTCCTGGAGACGCCCAACATCGACAGAATCGCCCAAGAGGGGATGAGGTTCACTCAAATGCTCGCAGGCGGGCCGGTCTGCGCGCCGACTCGCGGCTGCCTGATGACTGGTAAGCACCTGGGCCATGCCTCCGTTCGCACAAATCCGGGGCACGAGGCCCTCCGCGCCGACGACGTCACCGTGGCGCAGGTTCTCAAGAAGGCCGGCTACGCCACCGGAGGTTTCGGCAAGTGGGGCTGCGGCGGACGCGGAACGACCGGCGTGCCTGAAAAGCACGGCTTCGACGTCTTTTTCGGCTATTACGACCAGGTCCACGCGCATACCTTCTTCCCCGCCTACCTGATCAGAAACAGCGAAGAAGTGCCGTTGAAGGGCAACACCGGGGCCCTGTACGAAGGCCAGACGTTTTCCCAGCATCTGATCTTTGACGAGGCAATGAAGTTCATTCGTGACAACAAGGACGGGCCTTTCTTCTGTTATTGCCCCTGGACGCCTCCTCACGGGGCATGGGGCCTGCCGGAGGATGAACCGGCCTGGCAAAAATACAAAAGCAAAAAGTGGGACGCCGGCTACCAGCTTAAACAGGATGAGGCCCAGCGATATGCGGCCATGGTCAACATGGACGACAGGCAGATCGGCCAGATTCTGGACCTGCTCAAAGAGCTGAAAATAGACGACAACACGATTGTAATCGTCAGCGGCGATAACGGCGGAAATTTGTATTTCAAAAATGAAAAATATACGCACGGCTTTTTCGCCCCGAACGTCGATCCCAAAACCGGTCAGGTTTTCAGGGGCCAGAAAGGTCTGCTCTACGAAGGCGGGCTTCGCGTACCGTTTATTGTCCGCTGGCCGGGCAAAATAAAGGCCGGCGCCGTGAGCGATCACCTCGGCTATTTTCCTGACGTGATGCCCACGCTTGCCGAGGCGGCAGGAGCCGCTTGCCCGGAGAATATAGATGGAATCTCCGTGCTTCCAACGCTTCTCGGTGAACAGGTCGCTGGACGTAAGCAGAAAAACCACGAGTATCTCTATTGGGAATTTATGGGCCAGACGGCCGTTCGCTGTGGAGACTGGAAGGCCTACAAATCAAAGAATGGGAAGTGGGAATTGTACAACCTGAGCAAAGACATCGAAGAGAAGCAAAACGTGGCGGCACAGAATCCGGAGATATTGGACAAGCTGACGAAGTACGCCGCCGAGGCCCACCAGCCCCATGTTCCGGGGGATATTCTCGATACGGAATTGTGTATGAAGGACCATCAAAAGGCAAAGAATCCCAAACCGTCGGAGCAGCGCCAGCGATAAAGCCGGGAAACTTCAAGCCCGAAATCAGACAATAACGTTTTCGACATTCGACGAGGATCGAGCATTTGAGAAAGGAGCAACGATTATGAGGACAGTTCTGTTATCTGCTGTGTGTCTGTGTGTACTCTTGACCGGATGTGCGAGCCAGCAAGCGGCCAAGGAGGGCGAAAAGCTCCAGTACGTTCAAACCGATACCGGCCGCTGGCTCATCCACGATATGAATCGGCCTGCGCCGCCGGTGGTCTCGGCCGGGGAGATCCCATCCGATGCAATCGTTTTGTTCGACGGCAAGAACCTGTCGCAATGGACCGACACCAAGGGTAACCCCTCAAAATGGATCGTAGGCGATGGGTACATGGAAGCCGTCAAAGACTCGGGTTATATACAAACCAAGCAGAAATTTGGCTCATGCCAATTGCACGTTGAATTTGCCACGCCCTCGAAGGTTACAGGGACCAGCCAGGGGCGGGGCAACAGCGGTGTGTTCCTGATGGCCTATGAGGTTCAAGTCCTCGATTCATACGACAACAAGACCTACTCCGACGGCCAGTGTGCCGCGCTCTACGGCCGGGTGGTTCCTCTGGTCAACGCCTGCCGAAAGCCCGGCGAATGGCAATCGTACGACATCATATTCCACCGCCCGATCTTTAAAGGAAACAAGGTCGTCAAGAAGGCGACATTTACGGTCCTTCAGAACGGCGTGCTCGTCCAGGACCATGTCGAGCTGCAGGGCGGGACCGGCTGGAAAGGACCTCACGCGATTTCCGATTACGAGCCGCATGCGGACAAAATGCCCATTCAACTTCAGGACCACGGCAACCCGGTGAGGTTCCGCAACGTCTGGGTTCGCGAGATGGCTGACTGAGGAAGGAGTTTGCCCATGTACAAAGAAAAAATCACTCGCCGTCAGTTCGTGCGAACGACGGCTGCTCTGGCCGGCGGCGTCCTGCTGTCCTCATGTTCGTCTCAGACCCTCGGCCGCAAACCGACGGCAGTGGACCAGGTTCCGCTCGGCAGGACGGGGTTGAAGCTCAGCCGTTTGGGCATCGGGACCGGTAGCGTAAGCGGCAGCGTCCAGCGAGCGCTCGGCGGCGAAGGATTCAACCGGCTCATACGATACGCCTACGAACAGGGTATCACGTATATCGACACGGCGCAAAGCTACAAGACCCACACGATGGTCCGCGACGCGATCAAAGGCCTGCCCCGGGAGAAGCTCTTCATCCAGTCGAAGATGCCCGGCGTCCCGGAAAAACCTCTCGAGGTGCTCGACCGCTACCGCACGGAGTTAGGCGTGGATTACATCGACAGCCTGCTGACCCACTGCGCCGTCACGAAGGATTGGCCCCAGGAGCGCCAGCGGGTCATGGATGCCTTGGAGGAAGCGAAAGACAAGAAGATCATCCGCGCCCACGGTGTCTCGTGCCACAGCCTGCCCGCTCTGACGACGGCCGCTCAGTTGGCTTGGGTGGACGTCAACCTGGTGCGCGTCAATCCGCAGGGCGCGCACGTGGATACGCCCGCTGAGACCTGGAACGCCGAGAGCAACGCCTCACACGTCGATCCCGTGCTGGAGCAGGTCAAGCTCATGCACAAGAACGGCCACGGCGTCATCGGCATGAAGATTATCGGGGACGGCGACTTCACGAATCCCGAGGACCGCGAAAAATCCATCCACTTTGCCATGCAGCCCGGCTTAGTTGACGCCGTCGTAATCGGCTTCAAGAGCAGCGCCGAGATCGATGAGGCGATTATGCGCATGAACAGGGCGCTTGCGGAGACGGCGTAAAAGCGCGTGTGACACTTTCCGCGGATTAGTACTGGACGATGTAATACGGCGTTTTGTCCCGTGCGCCGTCGATGGTGAAGGCGCCATCGGCCACCGGTATGGTTTGGCCCGTTGAAAAGCCGTCGTGATCGAGCACAACGACTTTGGGACTGCCGGTCCTGTGAATCGTAATCTCGGCTTTGACGGGCTCCATCAGGATCGGCCCTGCGCCGGGCGCGAGGATCTGGTCTTCGGTCTGGTTCAATTGCTGGCCCGTATTTCGCGCGCGGGCCATCGCGACGATCAGCAGGTTTTTCGACGTGCGGATAGTTTTGTCCGGCTCCCGGGCCGTCACATAGATCGCCGCAAAACGGCATTGCGGCCGAATCGTAACCTCGCCGAGTGCGCAGACCTTGTCCTGCGCGAAGCCGACCACCGCCGTGGTGGCGTCCGTGTCGATGGTGATATAACCGTCGAGCCTGGAGGAGCCTTCATACCAGCGAAGCTCTCCCGTGGACGAGACCAGGCAGCCGTCTTTGCGATATGGAGTTAAATCGAAAACAGGCGTGTCCTTATACTCATCGCTGAATTCCACGACACACCGCGCCACCGCCAGCGTCCCGGCGGGCACTTTGTCACTATCGAACGTCTTGACGTCGTTCTGTTGAGCTACATTGTCCTCGAAGCCGAGCTTGCCCTGATACAGGGACGGTACATGAACCAGACGTTTGGCAACCACGCCGGATTCCTTCACGTCGCCGCGCAGCACTTGCCGCGCCACGGCGGGAAAAACGCCGAGAATCTGCGGGGCGGTGACGTCCCACGGCTGGCCGCCGATCTTGCTGCTGAATCCGCCAGCGTCGGAGTTCTGGAACATGTAGGAAACGTCCCAGCCGTTGAGGCCCATGCCGTAGGCGCCGATGATGGCCGGGCCTTCGGCGCCCCATTCGTTGGGCACGACGTGAATCCACTCCGAGAGCATGAAAGGCCGGTCGCTCACCTGCTGCATGCCGGAGCTGAGCAGGGCCGAGCCGGCGGCGCACAGCATCGATGCATTGTCGAACGCGCCGGGCTTGAGTCCGCGGCTCGCCCCGCCGAAGTAGTTGTGCCGGTCGATCAGGCCGACCAGTGAATCCGAATGCAGGTTGTAATAGTGGCTGAACGCCCGGCCGGCCTGCCAGTTGGAGCCGAGGATTTCTCCCTCGTAGCCGGTCGCGCGGATGGCTTTGACGTAGCGGCCATAGAAATCATTCTGGGTCTCGTACAGAAACAGCATCGTATCGAAGAGGCGCTGCTTCTTAGCGGCCTGAGAGCCGGCTAACTGGGCCGGATCGTAGAACCACGGATTGCCGGCGGGCGCGACGTTGCGTTTGTCTAAATGTTCCCCGGCGAAGCCCTCATTCTTGAAGGAATCGATTGCGGCGGCTCCCCAGGCTTTGACCAATCCTTCGTGGCTGCCGTATTTCGCCCTGAGCCAGTCGCTGAATTTCTGGGCCGTGCGTTCGCGAAGCGTGGGGATTTTCTGCAAAATGGGCATGACCCCGAACCACAGCGCGCTATCCTCGTTGAACAGCTCGACGACAAAAACGGCCGGGTCCTCGGCGTAGGTCAATCCCGTGTACGAATTGCGATGTTTGAGGATGTTGACGATCTGCTGGATTTGCAAGTCCTGCAATTCGCGTGACAAGAAGATGCTTCCGTGGCCCGTCGCCAGCCGATTGCCCTTCATCTGGCCGAACTCGTTCATGTACGGCACATATTTACCGTCAGCGGGTCCCAGCTTGACGCCGAAGGTGGACGAGAGCTTCACATAAATACCGTGTTTCTTGAGCTGGGCGACGTAATAGTCCATGCGATCCAGAGCCTCGCTGTCAAACTCGACGAAACTGTCGGCTGCCTGAATACCGCCCCAGCCGGTGCCATCGGCGTATTTGTGCAGCCGGACCGAGTTGATGCCGTACTTGGGGTAGAACGCCGCGCGTTTCTCCGCCAGGTCCTTTTGCGGCGCACAGGTGCTGTAGGTATTGTTCAGGCCCCATAGTTTGATGGCCTGACCGTTGTAGAGGAGTTTATCGTGGCTGCGGACAATTCGCCCATCCCGGCCGGCGGGCGTGTCAAACCAGTCCTGTAAGCCGATCTCGCCCGGCTCGATCCGGTTCTGGGGCGTGAACGGATACCACTGGTTCGTATCTTCTGCCTGGCAGCGCGAAACGCATGAGCAAAGCAGCAATACACCGGCAAACAACAGGCATATTCGCGTGTGTTTGCCGGTCGTGAATGTACATCTGTTAGGTTGCATGACTTGGACTCCGAAAAGTATATACGCATCCTGAATCAGCCGGGACTGTACCATTTACTTCTTGCATATTCAATGATTTGTGTTAGCCTCTCCGGACGGCGGCGCTGATGAAAGTAGTTGACAAAACGGCAGATCCGGAGTATAATGCTTCGCAAAGAAATGAATCAAATATCAAACTTGTGGATCCCTAAGGGAGATTCCCTTTATTTTGCATTTTGATATTTGCACTGGAAGGAGCATCACTATGGGTAAGCGCAAAGCGTTCACGCTGATCGAGCTGCTGGTGGTTATTGCCATTATTGCGATTTTGCTGGCTATCCTGCTGCCAGCGGTGAACCGCGTCAAAGAGCAAGGCAAGCGAGCGGTCTGTCTGAGCAATTTGAAGCAGTTGACGCTGGCGTGGATCATGTACGCCGATGAAAACAACGACGTTCTGGTCAACGGCGCTGTCAACTATAGCAATCGGAATATGTCCTGGGGTGATCACACAGGGGAGGTGGCCTGGGTCGATACGTTCTCCACGAGCTGGGACACGGCGATACAAGGGATCAAGAACGGGGCGTTATGGCCGTACGTTAAGGATATCAAAATCTACCGATGCCCGACGGGCCGGCGCGGAGAGGCACTGACGTACTCGATTATGTTCTCCATGAATGCCGTGAACCATCCGCCGACTAAGGGGGTGCGCGGCGCCCACATCAAGAAAAGAAGCGAAATTACCAACCCCGCGCCTGCCTACAGACTCGTCTTTATCGACGAGGGTTTCATGACGCCGGATGCTTACGCCGTGCACTATGATCAGGAGCAATGGTGGGACGACGCTCCCGTCCGGCACGGTGACGGCGCAACGGTCTCTTTTGCCGATGGGCACGCCGACCACTGGAAATGGAAAGGGAGCGACACGATTAAACGCGCCAGGAGCGAAGAGAACCGCCATACGAGCAACTGGAAGCCGGTAACGCAAGCGGGCTTCCAGGACCTGTACAGGATGCAGAGGGGGTGTTGGGGGAAATTGGGTTATACGCCAACTTATCCATAGCCCCGGCTTTTTATGCACCAAGTCCCGCTGACCAGGATACAAAAGCTCATTGGGCAAAGGATGCTGCACTCCAAGCTGACCAAGCCCTGTTTCTACATCGAGTCGCGTGCAGACGTGACCGAGCTGATGGCCGTTCGGCCCAGACTTAGGAAATCGTTAGGCGTCAGAGTAACCACGAACGCTTTTTACATTCGCGCCCTGGGCTTGGCGGCACAGCAATACCCTCTTGTGACCGGTCGATTCGACGGCGACGGCATAAGGCTCGCCGGCGCGATTAACGTAGGTTTTGCCGTCAACGCCCCGCAGGGACTGATGGTGCCGGTTGTGAAGAACGCCTGCGGCAAAACGCTGTCTGAGATTGCCCGTGAAGAACAACTGCTCACGGACAAAGCGCGTGACAATCAGCTCACGCTCGAGGACATAGAAGGCGAGACGATCGCGCTAAGCAACCTCGGGGCGTACGGCGTGGATTCCTTCATGGGCATCGTCCCGCCGCCGGCCAGCACGATAGTGTCCGTCGGAAACGTCGTGGCGGAGGTTGTCTGCCGGGACGGTGCAGCAGCCGTGTGTAAAATGGTCAGCCTGTTTCTTGCGGCGGACCACCGCGTTGTGGACGCCCTTTATGCAGCCCGGTTTCTCGGCTTCATTAAAGAGAAGCTGCAAAACCCGCAGCAGTTGATTGAGCGATAGAGCCGGGCTATTCGACCTTTACCGTTTCGTCTGGTTGCAGGCCCAGCCGTTTGAACCTATCCCCCCGACCTTTCTCGTCACCGACGTTGATTTCCCGGGCAAGCTTTCCAACGGTCAGGGCGTGCTCTCGGGGAACGACGATTACGCCGTCTCCGTCGGCGACGATCACATCGCCCGGATAAACCAAGACGCCGCCGCAGCTAATCGGGAAGTTGAAAGACTCCGCAATCAGCCTGCCGGGACGGACTCCGCGGGTGCTGTAGCCGTCCTGGCAATACACGGCGATTCTCTTGACCTTGATGATCTCGTCGGTATCGCGGGCGCCAGCGTTTGTCACCACGCCGACGACGCCTTTCTCCGCCCAGCCGAGGCTGTTGTTGGAGCCGATGAAGCCGCATTCGGGAATCCCTCCCGCGTCAATCACGGCCACGTCACCCGGCTTGGCCGTGCTGAGCCAGGCGTCCGGCGCTCGGCCGTATTGTTGAGACTTGAACTTTTTGAAACCTTCCAAATCGGGAAATGAATTCTGTCCAACACGGACGTCGGTCGGCACATGGCGCACGGTAATGGCAAATCCGACGATTCTGTGCGAGAATTTTTCTGCGTCGCGCCACAAGGGCCGGATGTCCTTCTGCATCAGACCAATATCCTGCAGGCCGATCAGGTCCATGCCGTCCAGCACGTCCGTCAGCCGCAAATCGTTGTACAGCTCGAGAATTTCCTTCCGCGCCCGGTCGCTGTCATCGAAACTCTTATTCGCCAGCAGTCTGACGCCTTCGGGCGTCGTCAGTTTCGGCGGATTCGGTTTTTGTGCCGCAGCGGCGAATACAGCGAGTAGTATTGTCACGACAAACAGCAGGATACATCTTGGTTTGAATCTTGCGGGGCAGTACATAGCGATCTCCTAACAGGTGTTATAAGTTTCTGATACCCAAACTGAGAAACACAGGTTACACTAAAACCCGTCAGAAAAAATGCAAGACTTTTTTGTCGTTCGAGGCACGTGGCGCTCTGCGCAGGCGAACATTTTCTTGAAGGAGAAGAACAGATGAATCCGTATTTCAAAATCGCTCTTGTCTGTACCGCGCTTGCATTGACGTTGACCGCAGTGGCCCCGCAAGTCAGGGCGGCAGATTCTCGCCCCGTCGAATTGCTCTGGCCGGACGGCGCGCCGGGCGCCAAAGGCGTCGAAGACGGCGATAAGCCCGCGCTGACCCTTTACCTGCCGGCAAAGGAAAAGGCCAATGGGGCGGCGGTGGTCATTTTCCCGGGCGGGGGCTACGGCCATTTGGCTATGGACCATGAGGGTCATCAAATTGCCGAGTGGCTCAACTCGCTCGGTGTCGCCGGGTTCATTCTCCAGTACCGCCATCGCAAAACCGGGGCCGGCTATGGTCATCCGGCTCCGTTGCAGGATGCCCAACGGGCCATCCGGATGGTTCGCAGCCGCGCCGGCCAGTGGAACGTCGATCCTAACCGAATCGGGATTATCGGTTTCTCGGCGGGCGGGCATCTGGCTTCGAGCGCGGGCACGCACTTTCAGACTCGCTACTACGAGGCGGCCGATGCGATAGACCAGGCGAGCTGCCGGCCCGATTTCATGATCCTTATGTATCCGGTTATTTCATTCACCGAATGGTACACGCATAAAGGCTCCAGGGCGAATCTGTTGGGCGAGGAGCCGGACGAGGGTCTCGTGGAGAACCTCTCGAACGAAAAGCAGGTCACGCCGGAGACGCCGCCCACGTTCCTGGCCCTCGCCGATGATGACAAGGTCGTGCCGCCTGAGAACAGCATCAGCTTCTACCTGGCGCTGCGAAAGGCGAACGTCCCGGCGGAAATGCACATCTACGAAAAAGGAGGCCACGGCTTCGGGCCGGGAACGAACAAAGGCGCCGTCTCGAGCTGGATGGCTCGCTGCGCCGACTGGATGCGAGGCCGAGGACTTTTGGACAAGAAGAGCGCTGCCGGCCCGCAGGAATAACGTTCACTATCAGGGTTCGGTGTGCCGTGTTTCAGTCTGATTTGAGTCGATTGTTGTCCGCGTAAAGTCCGGCTGTGCGTGAGAATCAGCCTGGCGGATTTCTTTGATCTCGATAGGAAGCTTGATCTGGGGCAGGTTATTTGCGGCGTGCTGCGGTGGTTCATGCGGCTCCGGCTGTGAGGGCGGGCCGTCTGCGGCTGACGGCGAATTCTGATTTCCATTGGAGTCGGCCGCCGGCGCCTGCGCCGATGACGCTTCCGCGGATTCGCGCGGGTCGTGAATCTCCCCGGCGGCCAGAGGCTGCGGCAACTTAGTCTGCGGCGGCTGAAATTGCGCGTGTATGAATTCGGCAACCTTCCGGTAGTCTTCGGCGCCGTTGCAGTTCTGCTCGTACTCAAAAATTGTCTTGCCGTAGCTGGGCGCCTCGGCGAGCTTGATATTCCTTCGGATAAACGTGGGCAAAATGTGCGCTTCCGACCAGGCGCTGTTGGTCCCGCGTGCATTTTCAAGGAATTGCTCGATATCGGCCTTGACCTCGTTGGGCAGCGACGATCGGCTATCGAACATGCACAGCAGGATCCCATTGACGGTCAGATTCGGATTGATTCTTTTGTTGACAAGCTCGATGGTCTGGAGCAGTTGGCCGAACCCCTGCAAGGCCAGGAAATGCGGCTGCAGAGGAATCAAAACCTCGTCGGCGACGGCCAGGGCATTGAGGGTCAGCAGGCCGAGCGAAGGGGCGCAGTCGATGAAACAATAGTCGAACTGGTCCTCGCTCCCTTGAAGGGCCTCTCGCAGGATGGTTTCCCTTCCAACGACACTGACAAGCTCGGTTTCGGCGCCGACCAGGTTGATGTTCGCGGGCAGCAGCCAGAGATTGAGACGCACCATCAGAATCTGCTCTTCAAATTCGGCCGAGTGAGTCAGGACCCCATACGAGCCGGCCTCAATATGTTGCGGTTCAAGGCCGAGGTGTATCGTCAAATGGGCCTGAGGATCGAGGTCAATCGCGAGGACCTTCGAGCCTGCCGCAGCTAAAGCGGCTGCGATATTGACCACTGTTGTGGTCTTGCCGACCCCCCCTTTTTGGTTTAGTACTGCAATCGTCCTCATGGCGAACTGAAAAGTACCACTGGAACATTAAAATCCGCTTACGTCAGGTCTTCATTTTTTTCAACACGGCGTCGATCACGCCGTTCACGAACGCCGGCGACTTGTCCGTGCTGTACTTTTTGGCAAGCTCAATCGCCTCATTGATCACGACTTTCGGCGGTATGTCGGGACAGAATTTCAACTGGTAAACCGCCAATCTCAAAATACTCTTGTCGACGGGGGAGAGCCTTCCGAATTGCCACTTGATTGTCGAGGCGGTTATCGCCTCGTCACACTGTTTCAGGTTTTCCCACGTTCCGTTTGTCCAATCGGTGGCCAGTTGACGCACGGATTCGTCCGTATCGGCTTCTGTGAAGAACTCGCCTGAGAACTCAAGCACATCCGGGCCTTGCACGTCGAGTTGGTATAGCATCTGCATTGTCAGCTCTCTGGCCCTTGTTCTTTTGTCCATGTTCACCGTTCGTAGAGGAATGACCTACGATTCCATGCCTACAGACTCCGTATCTGTTGCATCACGTGGGCCATTTCCATCGCCGTCAATGCGGCGTCGGCGCCGGCGTTGCCCATTTTTGTCCCGGCCCTCTCGACCGCCTGTTCGAGCGTTTCGCAGGTCAGGACGCCGAAGACCGCCGGGGTCGCTGAATCATAGTTGACCTGCCCAATGCCCCGGACGACCTGCTGGCACACATAGTCATAGTGAGAGGTCTGGCCTCGTATGACCGCCCCGAGGCACAGGATGGCGACGTATTTGCCGCTGTCGGCGAGCTTCCTGCAAACCTGTGTAATCTCACAGGCCCCCGGCACCCAGACGACGAATATCTGCTCGTCAGCCGCACCGTGACGCTGCAGGCAGTCTATGGCGCCGGCAAGCAGTTTTGAGGTGATGAATTCGTTGAACCTGCTGACCACGATCGCGTAACTGCCTTTACCGGCGGTCACCTGGCCTTTTATCTCTCTGATCATAGCTTCACTTCCCCAATTAATTATGGTCTATAGCGTTCATTCAGGCGTTCGCTATTCGCGGTTTCTTTATGCCACATTATAAGACTATCGGCGACGATTTTCCAGAAAAACAGATCAGCGCTGCAGGAGCTTCCACGTCCGGTACACCGGCGCTGAGAGCTAACACGTGCCATTATAAGAGCTTATCGGTCGAAATACCAGCGGAATTTTGCACCGGGCAAAAAGCCTCGCCGGCGCCGGGAAACTGCTAAGGCTCCGGCGTCTTGTGGGCGATAAGACCTGCGTAATCGTTTGCTTTTTGATCGACAGACGAAACAGGGTGTATCTATGATGTTCGACGAGATGGAATCCGGCCCCTTTGACAAGGCCGAGCAGACGGCTCGCAAGGCGTTCGAGCTTTACGAAGACGGCAAAATGTCACAAGCTCTCGACGAGCTGGAGACGGCCCTCGAGATCAACCCGTCCAGCAGCTCGCTGCATTTCAATAAGGCGCTGACTCTGGACGCCGTCAATCGGTTTGACGATGCAATCATCGAGTACGAAACCGCGCTGCAGCTTAACCCCGACGACCTGGAGATATTGAACTCCCTGGCGGTTGATTATACGCGCACCGGCCAATACGACCTGGCTATCGACACGTTCGAGCGCGTTGAGCAACTGGATCCGACGTTTGAGCCGTGCTACTGCAACCGCATCATTACCTACACGGAGATGGGGCTGCACGATTTGGCGGAGCAGATGTTCTACCTCGCTCAGCAGATCAAGGCGGACTGTGCGTTGTGCTATTACAACGTCGGCAACAGCCTTTTTGCTCGGGGCGAGTACAAGAAGGCGATTCGCTGCTGGCTGCGGACGGCGGAGCTCGACCCCACCCATCCGCAAATCAACTACCGAATCGCCCAGGCGTACTGGTCGGACGGCCAGACCGAACGCAGCCGAGAGCATTTCCTGCTGGAGCTTCGTGCGAATCCAGGTGACGTTGACGTTATTTTCGATTTTGGATTGCTCCTGCTTGAAGCCGGCGACGTCGAATCGGCAAAGGAAAAATTCAACCGGATTCTTGAGCTGGACCCGAATTTTGCCCCGGCGCTGTTTTATCTCGGCGAGATTGCGTTCAACGCCCATAATTACGACCGGGCGGTGGAGCTGTACAGTCAAGCGCTGCAAAAGGACCAGACGCTCCAGGGCCCCTGCTACCGGCTGGCCCAGCACGCTCTGTTGAACGACCAGAAGACGCAGGCCCGAGCTTACCTGGTGTCTGAGCTGAAACTGGCTTTGGAGGACGCTGAAACACTGGTTTCCATGGGGTCGATGTTTATCGAAATCGGCGATCTGGGCTGCGCGACGCATTGCCTGCTGCGCGCGATCGATATCGATTGTGCCGATGCAGACGCTTACTATTACCTCGGAACCGTCAGCGCTTTGAGGGGCGATTTTGAAGATGCCGCCGAGCTTTTCGCCCACGCGCTGGATATCCGGAATGAGCATATCCCCGCGCTGCGGGATTCGGCCCTTGTTTGTCTGGCCATGGGCCGGTTGGGCGAAGCCGGCAGCAGGATTGAGAAGGCCCACAGCCTGGAGGGCGGCGATCCGCAGTTGCGAAAACTTGGCCGCAGCCTGACTCTGGCCCGTGCAAAACGGCGCATCATGAACGCTCTTGAACGATTCGGGCCTCGGATTTGACGGGCAAAACCTTCCCTCGGCATTTTTCACGCTCATCATTTGCAAATTAACGCCGAATGCGTTACCTTATATCGTCGTGCGTGATGTGTATCGCGTATTGCGGTAATGTACAATCCCCACAGGAACGCCGTACGCGGTACGATGTACGCAATATGAGAATACGGCCGAGTGGCGGAAAGGCAGACGCTGGGGATTTAAAATCCCCTGCCTGTAATGGGCGTGTGGGTTCGACTCCCACCTCGGCTACTGCTCGTCGCTCGTGGAGCGGCAAGCGATGTTTTGGAGATAGAAGATGGTGAATAAGAATCCGAAGCTCGCGGATACAGGAAAGCCGAACTTGTATCGCCTGATGTTTCCCTATACGGAATTTCCGATGGTGATATTCGACGGCGAAAGAGTCGAGTATGAGATTCCGGAGGAAATCTGGATCACCGATACGACGTTCCGCGACGGCCAGCAGGCGCGGCCGCCCTTCACGCCCGAGCAGATTCTCAGGATTTACGATCTGCTCCACGAGATAGACGGCGGGACGGGTCTGATTCGCCAATGTGAGTTCTTTCTCTATTCGCAGCGCGACAGACAAGCCGTGGAGCTGTGCAAAGAGCGGGGCTACAAATTTCCCGAGATAACCGGCTGGATACGGGCCATGGCGGCGGATTTCAAGCTGGTCTCGCAGATGGGACTGGGCGAAACGGGGATTCTGACCTCGGCGAGCGATTATCATATTTTCCTGAAGCTGAAAAAGACCCGCCGTCAGGCTCTGACGTCCTATATCGAGATTGTCCGGGCGGCTCTGGATAACGGGGTGATTCCGCGCTGCCACTTCGAGGACATCACGCGAGCGGACTACGACGGTTTTGTGCTGCCCTTTGCCGCCGAGCTGATGAAGCTGGCCGAAGAATACGACAAGCCCGTCAAGATTCGTCTTTGCGATACCATGGGATTCGGCTTGCCGTGGGCGGAGGTCTCTCTGCCGCGGAGCGTTCCCAAGCTTATCCGCGGATTGCGGCAGATCGGAGTTCCGTCCGAATGGCTCGAATGGCACGGCCATAACGACCTTCACAAGGTCCAGGTCAACGCCGCGACGGCCTGGCTGTACGGCTGCAGCGCCGCCAACACGGCGATCTTCGGCTGCGGCGAGCGAACCGGCAACCCGCCCCTCGAAGCCCTGGTTATTGAGCATGCCCAGTTGAAAGGGATGACCGAGGGGGTGAACTACGCGGCGATCACTGAGCTGGCCCAGTACGCTCAAAAGGAGCTGGCTTTCGAGATTCCGCGAAACTACCCGCTGGTTGGAAAGGATTTCAACGTAACACGGGCCGGCATTCACGCGGACGGCCTGCTGAAAAACGAGGAAATATACAATTGCTTCGATACGGAAAAACTGCTCAACCGTCCGGCGGACGTGGCCATCACGGATAAGACCGGAGCGGCTGGCATCAAGCACTGGATCGAGGCCCGGTACGAGATTGACATCCCCAAACACGATCCGCGCGTCACGAAGATAAAGGACCGGATCGACGCCGAATACGCCGCCGACAGGGTCTCGGCGATCTCGGATGAGGAAATGTTCCAGTGGGTGCGCGATGCCTTTAGCGGCAATTTGCCGCCCGCAAGGAAGTGAATGAGTGAATGGGCGGATGCTGTCCGAATTCGCTATTTATGATTTTAGATTTACCAATTCGACTGGCGCCTAGGTGGGAGCCGCAATCATAAATCATAAATCGTAAATTCGAAATCTAATGATGCCAGATACACAACACGAAATCAAGGCAGTTCTGTTCGATCTCGGTGAAACGTTGTTGACCTTCGGGAAGGTCAAAGCCATGCAGGTCTTTCGGCAGGGGGCGAGACTGTCGTACGATTTTCTCAAAAGCTGCGGGCAGCCGACGGGCAACTTCGAATGCTATTTCTGGCGAAACCTGATCTCGCTGCGCTTTCGGCATCTAATCTCCAATATCACGGGGAACGATTTCAATTCATCGGTCCTGTTGCGCGGTATCGGTACGAAGAAGGGCATCAAGCTCGACCGGCAGCAGTGGCAGCAATTCTCGTGGCTTTGGTACGAGCCGTTGAGCAAGCTGGGTAGGGCCGAGCCGGACATAAAACAAACGCTGGCAAAATTGAAGGCAATGGGCCTCAAACTCGGCATCGTCTCGAACACGTTTGTCAACGGCCATTCCATCGAGAGACATCTCGAACAGGTGGGGATCTTTGAATTTTTTCCGGTGCGGCTGTATTCTTACGAGTTCGATTTTCGCAAACCGAATAAGCAGCTCTTCAGGATTGCCGCTGAACGCATCGGCGAATCACCCGAGCACATCGCATACGTCGGGGACCGCATCGACAAAGACATTATCCCCGCGATGCGGCTCGGCATGACGCCGATTCTGAAAGCCGCTTATACCAACGCCGGCAAAGTTCCTCCGCCCGGAAACTGGAGAATAACTCACATTTCCGAGCTTCCTGACCTGATACAAGAAATCAACGCCTAAATGGGAATCACAGCAGTAGATGCTCAGTTGACCGTCATTTCTTCCGAGGGCCGCCGTAGTATAGGTATGCACGCCCTCGTTCCCCGGATTTGTATCCGCAAGCTCCAACAACAAGATCATCGAAGCCATCGTTGTTGACATCGCCGCAAGCTAATCCCATGCCAAATGTATAATAGGGTTTCTCTCCTGTGAGAACCATGCCTGGTTTTGGATCAGGAGCTGACAGGTCCTTGCCCCAATAGACATATACTCTGCCAAGCTGTTGTCGATACGAGTAGGCTCCAATGATTAGATCGTTCACCTTGTCACCATCGATATCGCCACAGACCTCTCGAAAACCATAACTGCTACTTTCGACCTCACCATCAAGAATCATGTCCGGATCGACATTTACATTCCTTTTCGAGCTGCCATGAAAGAGATGCGTCCGACCCTGCCAATCATTGTAGCTTGGGGCACCGATAACTACATCATCATAGCCGTCCCCGTTCTGGTCAACACAGACTATGCCTGTGCCAAAGTAATCACTACCTTCAGATTGTGCTTTGAAGACAACGTCGGCCTTCGCGTCCATATTCGATTTGCTGGCGCCATAATAGAGATATGCCCGACCTGGTCTGACCCAACCTCCGATGACTATGTCTCCAAAACCATCGTTATCAACATCACCACAGCCAATGGTACAGCCGAAGGAATATTCTGGGTCTTTTGGTTTGAATATAAGATCAGCAGACGTATCCATCGATTCCTTTGTGTTCCCAAAGTAGAGATAAGCCCGACCTGCCCGACCTGTCGTATCGCCCGAATGAGATGCACCCAGGATAATGTCGGCATAGCCGTCATTGTCTATATCATAAACGGCAGGATAAACCGATCCGAGTTGTGCGAGTTTCTCTACATCCTCGAAAAAGATCTTATCTGGCTTGGCATCCATAGAACTACGCTCACTGCCCCAATAGAGATATGCACGACCTCGCTTCTCGTTGAAATAGCTGGCTGCAATGACGATATCCTCATAACCATCATTGTCGATATCGCCACAGACAATACCGTTACCGAAAAAATCCCCCTCATTCTCTCCCTCGAAGATTAAATCGGCAGTCGTGTCCATGTCTGGGCCACCATAGAAAAGGTAAACTCGACCTCGCTGGTTATTGTATCTTCCAGCTCCTATAATTATATCGTCATATCCATCTCCATCGACATCGCCACAGGCAGGGTGAGAGCCGAACCTGCTGTTTGGATCTCCGTCAAATATCATATCTGGGACTGTCGCCTCTATTTGTCTTCGTTCTTGAACCGACTCTAGGAGAGTCTGGCCCGACTCGGTTCGAATAGAGCTATCAACACCTTTGTCCATAAACAGTTTGGCGACTTTATAATCGTGATTGACGGCGACGTACAAAGGAGTGTGTCCCCGTTTGTCTTTAGCATTGATGTCGGCGCCTTTGGCGATCAGTAATTCTGCTGCATTCTTATTGCCGAGCCGTGCAGCATAATGAAGGGCGGTAAATCCGGACTCATCATCCTTCTCATCGACCTTCGCGCCTTTGTCCAGAAGGAGTTTGACAATATCTCCATCAGCCAACTCGGCGGCTAAATGCAATGGTGTCAGGCCGTCTTTGTCCTTCAAGTCAACTTCCGCCCCCTTGGCTAAAAGGAGCTCAACCATATCCTTCGACAACAGTGAACGGGTGTAATCGAAGTTCCTGATATCCAGGATTACATGCAGGGCAGTCTGACCTCTATCATTCTTGGCATTGACATTGGCGCCTGCTTCTAAGAGCAGCTTTACAGCTTCTGTTCTGCCTGCTGTAGCTGCAGACATCAAGACTGTCTCTCCATCCCAGCACTTAGTATCCACCTTGGCGCCATGGGCAATCAGAATCTTCACAAAATCCGAATCGTCACTGCGAGTTGCGTAGTCCAGCGGTGTAGTTCCCCATTTATCTTTAGCATTTACATCAGCACCACGCTGAATTAGAAATTCACATAGGTCTTTGCGCTCCTTGTAAATCGCGTTATTAAGAACAGGGTAAATCCTGCTATTGATATCGGCCCCTCTTGCGATCAGTAATTTAGCCATCTCGACGCTGTTGCTGATGGCGGTTGTTGCCTGTAAAGGTCCCCAATCTTTTGGATAGTTTACATTTGCCCCATGGTCAATCAGGTATTCAGCGATGGCCGTATTGTTATTATCAACTGCCCCGCACAACGGAGGCCATGATCCTGCATTGACATCGGCGCCCCCTTCGACAAGCAGCTTTACCAGGTCCATGTTGTTGGCATCGACGGCATAGGACAGTGGCGTCCTGTCGTTCCCTTTCTCTGTTGTATGGGTATCGCCCCACTTGGCATCGACATCGGCGCCTTGGGCGAGAAGCAACCTAACCTGTTCGACATCCGCCTTCTTAACTGCCTCGAAAAGTGATTTGTTCTTCTTGGCTTTTTGAACGCGCTCTATCATCTGCTTTGTTGCCGGGATCGACTTACTTTCCGGGTACTCATCGAGAAGCTTTTGAAACGCAGACAATGCAGCATCGAACTGTTTCGAGTCGAAATATAGTTGTCCGATCCAGTATTGAGCATTCTGGGCGATTTTGCTTTTCGGTGACGAACTTATTACTGCCTGGTATTCGGCAATTGCGGCATTGTAATCGGCGAGGATATGCAGCTCATTTGCCTTTTGAAAGTGTTGTTCGGCCTCCGGGTTCGTCTGCGATTTGTTATCCGCATAAGATAAAACACATAGACCGGGGACAATTGCCAAAATCCAGCATGCTGTCGACGAGAGTAATTTTTTACCATCCATTCTTGTTTCTCCTTATTTTCTGGTGCTGATAGACTGTGCCATATCCATTAATTGTGACATTTCAATATTACCGATTAAGACATAAGAAAGGACATCATCTCTCCATATGAGAATGGTCGCTCCGCCCTGTCCCTTATTGAGATACACGGCATATTCTCTGAAATGCTTTGGCTCAAGCCCGCGCCGTCCATCCAAAGGTTGCTCAAACAATGATATCGTATTGATACCATTAGTATACAGCAGTTGCAGGGCGTCACGGTCCTCAACAGTTCTGATCTGGTCGAGTTTATAGTAGGGATGAAGCCATGACGGCGCCACTAAATCAAAATTAGCGTATTCTATGGCTTCTGAGAGGGTCATTGTGTGACCATTGGAAATCACAGGAGCTTCGGGCGAGCCGGTTTGAAGCTGAGATGAAGGTCCTCTGACAATAATGCCGGGACTCATATATTCCGGCCCATCATCAAACGATTCATAGTACAGAACGTCCTGCGGACTCACATGCACCTGCGCCGGCTGCTGTGCGGCCGAGCCAAAGGAAGCATGACGGGCAACGAGATCCTGGTGTTCTTCCAAATAGAAGTTGATGGTCGCTGAATCGTCAGCAGGGACCAGAGCGATATCCCGCCGGGCCTGCGCCAGCTCCTTTTTTAGGTCGGTGACTTTTCCGGACAGAACAAAGCATGCCCATGAAGCAATAACGAGCAACGCCGCAGCCAGGTAACCGACTTTGCGCCACAACAAAATCATCCTTGTACCCGGTTCAAACGCAGCCGACGCTTGTTCTTTCTGGGCTTGGAAAATTTCGATTTGTTCCTTGTGTTCTTGTTTCCATCTATCAAGATCGAACCGTGGCGTGTCCCGGCCGATGGAGCCGAAAATCAGTTCGTCCAGCTTCTTATTGTTTTTTTTCGTGTTCACAACCAGTTCTCCGGAAAACCATTCCTTCTCAGGAAGTGGGCCATTTTTCGTTTTGCCCTTGCGAGCTTACCGTTGATCGCCGCCGGCGAAATTCCCAGTACCGAGGCCATGCGTTCGTAGGACAGGTTGTCGTAATAGCGCAGCACGATCAACTCCTTTGTACGGGCGGGCAATCGCTCAATGGCGCGGCGAATCAGCCTGCTGCTTTCACCATCGTTGTTGTTGCGACCTGCTTGTGAAAGATCCTTGATGCAGATATGCCTGGCTTTGGCTGCGGCCATGTCTTTGGCGACATTTCTGCATATCGCCGCGAGCCAGGGTGCGAATTTTGCTTTGTCTTTGAGGCTTCTGACCCTGACCAGGGCTCGCGCGAAGCTTTCCTGGGCGGCGTCTTCTGCAAGCTGATGGTCGCTCAACACAGCGTAGGCAGCGGCAACCATCGCTGTGTAATACCGCCGGCACAACTCGCCGAAGCTCTCAAGGTCGCCGCCAACGGCCGCCTCGACTAATTCTCTTTCCAGATCGTTCTGCACGTGCTACAGGTTAACCTCCAATTCTGCCGATCAGCGTTTGTTATATTGTCTGCTTCTCCGCCGAAAAATAAGCGCGAGAAATGCTCATCTTACCCTTTTTTTATTCTACTTAACGCCGGAACCGCAAGCCCACGTGAACGCAAATGTTTGTTTCATAGGCATTATGAGAACTATCCGGATTGCGGAGTCCAGGAAAAAACAGACCAATATCTGTACCAAAAACTGCGTTTATCGTTTATAATTTCAGGGCTGTGCTCGAAAGGCCGATACACAATCTGAAATTTTGAATTTGAAGTTTTTGATCGAACTATGACGGATAAAGCCTATCAAAAGTGTATAAACCCGGCTTGCGGGGCGGAATTTGACTGCGGGCAGGCGCTGTTCAAGTGCCCGGCCTGCGGCGAGCTGCTGGATATACGCTACAACTGGGACCAAATCGAGGTTCCCGGCAAACTAAGCGAGTTTGCCAGGCGATGGGCCGGCCGGGACAGTCGGCTGGATTTCTCGGGCGTCTGGCGGTTTCGCGAGCTGCTCGACTTCTGCCGGGATGAGCACAAGGTGACCATCGGCGAGGGCCAGACGATCCTTCAGCAAAACGACGCCGTGGGCGGTTACGTCGATATGAGGCCGGGGTGTTTGTATCTGCAATACGAAGGTCTGAATCCATCCGGGTCTTTCAAGGACAACGGAATGACGGCAGCGTTCAGCCACGCCAGGATGGTCGGCGCGACCTCCAGTGCGTGCGCCTCAACGGGCAATACGTCCGCCTCGGTGGCGTTGTACGCCCATAGCTGCGGCGTCAAATGCACGGTCTTCATCGGCTCCGGCCGGATCGCCTTCGGCAAGCTCAGCCAGGCCATGGATTACGGCGCGCAGACCATTCAGGTGCTCGGCGATTTTGACGACTGCATGAGGCAGGTCCAGGCCGTCTGCACGGAATTAGGGCTTTATCTGCTCAATTCGCTCAACCCATTCCGGCTCGAAGGCCAGAAGACCATCATGTACCGGATCATCGAGGCCTTGGGCTGGGAGGTGCCGGACTGGATCGTCGTGCCCGGAGGAAACTTGGGCAACTCCAGCGCCTTCGGCAAGGCGTTCAGCGAATTGAAAGAGCTGGGCCTGATTGAGCGCATCCCCCGGCTGGCGATCATCAACGCCACCGGCGCCGATACCTTGAACGACCTGGTGAATAACAAGAAACTCTGCTGGAACGCCGGCCGCGTGGACCAGGCGATTATCGACGACTACTACGCCGGCCTGACGGCGCGCAATTTTTCGCCGCACACCTGTGCCTCGGCGATCGAGATCTCGCGCCCGGTCAATCTGAAGAAGTGCCTGCGTGCGATTGACGTGTGCGACGGCGTCGTGCGTGCGGTGACGGACCAGGAGATTGTCGATGCCAAGGCGGTCATCGGCAAACATGGCTTAGGCTGCGAGCCGGCCTCGGCGGCGACCATCGCCGGCTTGAGGCACCTGCGAGCCGAGGGTCTCATCGGCGCCGACCAGCGCGTTGCGTGCGTCCTGACCGGCCATCCACTGAAAGACCCGAACGTAACGGTCAACTACCACAAGGAAAAACAGGGCCCATTCGCCAACCCGCCCATCGAAGCCCCCAACGACCTTGACGCGATCATCAAGCTGATCAAGTGAAACCAGGCTGCACCAAAGCCGAGTCAGGGTTGACAGTGCAAATCTTTCCTGTTTCAGCGGCGGGGAATTATCGTCGCTTGTAGCCGGGCTGGGCGTGAAGGGTTTCGATAAAGGCCAACATGTTCTCCAGCGGCACGTCGCCTTCGACGGCGTGGGCCGGGGCGAAGATGTATCCGCCGTCGGCGCCGGCCTTCAGCAGTTTTTTCGTCGCGTTCTTTACGTCTTCGACGGAACCGTACGGCAGGGTTCTTTGCGTGGAGAGTCCCCCGTGAAATGCGAGGCGGCCGCGGTACTTTTTTAAAATGCCAAAGACGTCCATCACCTCGGGCTGGAAGGGATTGAAGCAATTGAGCCCGATTTGAATCAGGTCATCGAAAAGCTCATCGACCTTGCCGCACGAGTGAATGAACACGAGCTTGCCGGCGTTGCGAACGACCGCGTACGTCCGTTGCAGCTCCGGCAGAATAAACTCGCGCCAGAGACGCGGCCCCATTTGCAGGCCCCTCTGCTGGCCCCAGTCGTCACCAAAATAGACCGCGTCGATATCGTATTTCAGCGCTTCGGTCGCCTGGGCGATGTTGTAATCGGCTATCGAACGCAGCAGGTCCCTCACGAAATCGGGATGATCCAGGAAATCCATCATGAGGTTCTCCATCCCGCGCAAGGTCCAGGCCCGCTCATATAACGAAAAGCCGATCTTGAAGACCCGAAAGCAGTCCCCGTATTTGGATAGCTTCTCCGGGAGGTCCTCGAAGAAGCGTTTGTTGAGAGGGTCGGGAAAGTCGTATCCTCGGAGCGTCGGCTGCGGCAAGAGGCATCCTTCGACGACGCCGATATCCTTATCCACGCTGCGATCCCACACGACGCCGAACATGTCGCGGAAGCGGTTATTACCGAGGTCCTCGAAGAAGCCGGTATCCTGGCCCAGCTTAACGAAGTGATTATCCAGGACCTGGTTCAGGTCGTCCCGCCCGAAGTGCGTTCGCAGCTTCTGGGCGGCTTCGACGGTGAAATTGCAGTGCCACGGGACATAGGGGACTTTGCGTCCCTCGACGGCAAGCTTGACGAGCTGTCTTTTATTCATCGATGATTACGTCGGTTACGTCCCCGAGTGACGAAAGGGCCGCCGTTGCAGTGGAAGGCTCGATAGGAATTTCACTCAGCGCCTTTTCGGTCAAGCCGCTCAGCCGAACGTCGTCGCCGAAACGCCCGACATCAACGCAGTGCAAACCCACGGATTGAGCCAGCTCCACCAGCCGTCCGGGGATTTCGGCGCGGCCCTGTGCTCCGAGTATTCTCGGCGCGATATAGACGACGACCTCATCGGCGAGGTTTTCTTTCAGGAAGGAGCTTAGCACGGTGGGTCCGCCTTCGACGAGAAGCTGTGTGATGCCGCGACGGCTCAGCTCATCGAGCAGGAAATACAGATTGGAGCGGCCGTGCATGTCCGGATAGCCGAGCAGCTCGGCCCCCTGCCCGGTAATCTCCTCGGCCGCCCGGGGGTTGGTCTCGATGGCGCGCTGGCTGGTGAACACGATGACAGGGTCGCTCTGGGTTGTGGCAAGCAGTTGGCAGCTCAGCGGAATTCTAAGAAAGCTGTCCAGGACAATTCGCGTGGCCTTCCTGCCTCGCGCCGGACGCGCCGTCAAGAGCGGATCGTCGGCGATGACTGTATTGATGCCCACCAGTATCGCCTGAACACGCCGGCGTAATTTATGCGCATCCCGCCGGCTCAGCTCATTCGAAATCCATCTTTGCTCGCCGGTCTGTTCGGCCCAGCTCAGTTTGCCATCGAGGCTCTGCGCCCATTTGAGTGTCACCCAGCATCTGCCGGTCGTTGTATATTTGACAAAGGGGGCGTTGAGCAGTTTGGCCTCCGTCTCACAGATTCCAGTCTGCACCTCAATGCCCGCCTGGCGCAACTGTTCGATGCCCTTGCCGTTGGCGTGGTCCGAGGGATCGACCATTGCGACGACGACCTTTGCCAGCCCGGCGGAAATGAGGGCTTCCGTGCAGGGCGGGGTCTTTCCGTAATGACAGCACGGCTCGAGCGTGACGTACATCGTGGCGCCGTTGGGCTTTACACCCAGGCCCTGGCAATCCTCCAGGGCGTTGATTTCCGCGTGGGGGCCGCCGAAATTCTTATGATAGCCCCGGCCGATAATCTGATTGGCCTTGACGATGATGGCGCCGACCGCGGGATTCGGCTCGACGGAGCTGATACCCCGCTTCGCCAGTCTTAACGCCATCTGCATGTAACGCTGACTGTCACTGTCTTCAACGCTGACTGTCACGGACTACGCCTCCGTTTCCGTTTGATATAATACCTCTTTGTGTCCCGGTCCGTAGTTCTTCTTCATCTCGATTGTAGCACCGCGAACTTCATAGCTCAATTCTTTATATAACAAATCGACATACTTTGTGTCCACAATATTGTCCGTGTCGGTCAGTGTTTCCGTCCGTGTCAGTCCGTGTTTATCATTTTCATGAACTGCTTTTCGTCTATGATTTCGACGCCGAGCGTCCTGGCTTTGTCGAGCTTGCTGCCGGGATTCTCGCCGGCCAGCACATAATCGGTCTTTTTACTGACGCTGCCCGATGACTTTGCGCCCGCCTGCCTGATCGCCTGTTCGGCCTGCTGCCGGCTGAAGTTCTCCAGCGTTCCCGTGACGACGAAGGTCTTACCCGCCAACTTGCCTTTGGCTTTGGCCTTCTTAGGCAATTGCGGTTTGACGCCGGCCGAAACAAGCTCTTCGATGACGGCGGCGTTTCTTTCGTTATGGAAGAATTCGTACACGCTTTGGGCAACTCTTTCGCCGATTTGCTCTACGGCGTCCAGCTCGATCTGGCTTGCATTCATAAGAGCATCCAGCGAGCCGAAGTGCTCGGCCAGGTCTTGCGCGGTTTGCACGCCGATATGGCGGATACCCAGACCGGCGATTAACCGCCACAAAGGTCTGGTCTTGCTGGCCTCAATCGAATCGATGACGTTTTGCGCGCTTTTGTCGGCCATTCGCTCAAGCTCGACAAGGTCCTCCTTTGTGAGCTTATAGATATCGGCGACGTTGTTGACCAGTCCGGCTTCGACCAACTGGTCAATCAGGGCTTCGCCCAAATGTTCGATGTCCATTTGCCCCCTGCCGGCAAAATAGCGCAGCCGTTCCTTCAATCGCCCCAGGCAATGCGGATTGACGCAGCGAAGGAAAACGCCCTCTTCATCCTTCTTGACGTCGCCGCCGCAGTTGGGGCATTTTTCAGGCGGCTTGAAGGGGACCGTGTGCGCGGGGCGCCGTTCTTTTTTGACCTCGACGACTTGCGGGATAATTTCACCGGCCTTCTCAATCACAACCGTATCTCCTGCGCGAACGTCAAGGCGATTGACCTGGTCGAAATTGTGCAGGCTTGCCCGCTTGACGGTTGTGCCTGCCAGCAGCACCGGCGTCAGATTGGCAACGGGGGTCAGCGTGCCGCTCTTGCCGACCTGAACGTCGATGGATTCGACGACGGTCTCGGCCTGCTCAGCGGCGAATTTGTAGGAGATGCACCAGCGCGGCGCCCGACCTGTTGCGCCCAACATATCGCGCTGGTCAAAACGATTGACCTTTATCACCATTCCGTCAATCTGGTAGTCCAGCGTCGAGCGTTTGTCGCTCCAACTGGTACAAATTTTTATTACCTCGTCTATATCTTTGGCTTTTTCGATGTTGGGATTCACGGGTAAGCCAAGCTCTTTGAATTTGCGAAGACACTGGTAATGATTCTCCGCTAACGGCTCGGAAGCCTCACCGGTGGCGTACGCGAAAAATGACAGGTTTCGTGCTGCGGTGATTCGGGCGTCCAGCAGCTTCAGGGAACCGGCCGCGGCATTTCGCGGATTGGCGAAGGGCGCCTCATCGGCTTCGGCGCGCAGCCGGTTCAGCTCGGCGAAAGAACTGGCGGGCATATAAACCTCGCCGCGAACTTCGAGGACGGTGGGAATCTTATCGGCGTCTCGTAGCCGCAGCGGGACGGCCTTGATGGTTCGCACATTGGCGGTTACGTCGTCACCCACCTGCCCGTTGCCTCGCGTTGCCGCCGTGACGAAGAGCCCCTGCTCGTAGCGAAGGCTTATCGCAAGCCCGTCGATTTTCAGCTCGACCACGTAATCGTAATCCCTGCCGCCGAGGAGCTTTGCAATTCTTTCGTCAAATGCCCTCAGCTCATCGGCGTTATAGGTGTTGTCCATACTCAACATGGGCACGGCGTGCCGGACGGTGGCAAAGCCCTCCAGAGGCTGTTCGGAAACCCGCTGCGTGGGCGAATCGGCTGTTATAAGCTGCGGATTAGCCTGCTCCAGCGCCTTAAGTTCGGCCAGGAGCTCGTCGTACCGCCGGTCGCTGATCTTAGACTGGTTGAGCACGTAATAGAGGTAATCGTGCCGGCGAATCTCGTCCCGAAGCTGCTCAATTTGTTTCTTTGTATCGCGCGTCATGGCGGCCCTATTTATACGCCGTCCCGGCGCAATTTGCAACACCGTTACGTCGCGAGCTAATCAGGCCACGTCATTTTGCACTTTGATCGTTGCATTTGCTTTGGAGGGTGGCAGCCTCAAGCGCAGCTTGGGGATGGCTGTTGTTATGCTGGCCATCCCCAAAGCCTCCGGCTTTGAGGATGCCACCCGAGGTGTTCTGCGCAAAGCAAACCGATGAAGGTACCGGTCCGTAATCTGCCGTCAGGGCGCTCCGTGGGTAGCCGATGCGCACCGCCGCGTCTCAACCGTTACGTGCACCACGCCGATGTTCCTGGGAAGCAGGCTATAGTAACCCTCGGCTTCCAGAGGCTCCGAAGAAACAATGGCAATCTCCGCCGCGTATATCCCCGGGCCTACGGACCACACGTGCAGATCGGAAATCCGGTTATCACCCTCGGATTCAATGGCTTTCCTGATCCCGTCGCTTACTTCCTGCGGGGCCTGCATATCCAGAAGCACACGGGCCGATGAATGGAGCAACCGCCACGACCAGACGACCACAAGAGCCGCGCCGACCACGCCCATGAATGGATCGAGCCAGCTCTGTCCGAGATACTTGCCCGCCATAAGGGCAAAAATTGCCGAGAACGAAGTCAGCGTGTCCGCCAGCACGTGGATATACGCAGCCCAGAGGTTGTGGTCTTTGTGCTCGTGGTGAGTAAGGGAATGGGAATGAGCCTGCCGATCGTGGCCGTCGCTGTGATCCTCGGCAGGCGGATGGTGATGATCGGCCTTATCGCTCGCCTGGCCGTGTCCGCCGAGGATAAGGAGGCACACGCCGTTGACGACCAGGCCAAGAACCGCCACGAAAATCGCCTGGTTAAATTCGATGGCGACGGGAAATATGAACCGCTCGACGCTCTTGGAGGCCATGACCAGGGCGAACAAAACGAGCATCACCGCACTGGCGAAAGCGGCCAGCGAATTCACCTTGCCCGTGCCGAAGTTGAACCTCGCATCTCGTGCGTGGCGGCGGGTGTAAAAGTAGGCGAATGCGGAAACGGCCAGCGCCGAGGCGTGGCTGCCCATGTGAAGCCCGTCCGCCAGAAGCGCCATGGAGCCAAAGGCAATCCCCGCCGCAATTTCGATGGTCATCGTCAAAGCCGTGATAACGATGACGATGAGCGTGCGACGCTCAGCGGCCTTTTTTCTCTCCTGGCCGAAGGTGTGGTCGTGTATCCATTGCTCGACAGACTGCGTGTGCAAATGCCTCTTGTCCTTACTGGCTCAAACAAATCGGGGGAAACGGGACCCTCATTGCCTCCCGTTTCCCCTGATTCTATGGTTCACCGACGAATCTCAGCGGGTTCGTGGTTTTGTTTATAGCTCCCCGAGTAGGGTTCGATTCGGCTTCAGACGAACGACATAGCGGTTAATCCGGCAGTCCTGCCGGACTCGCCCCTTGAAGGTTGATTTTCAGCCACCGGCGTCCTGTTCGTGACTTGAGCCAGCGTTCACGTTGGATCACCTCAGAGCGGCTGGAATAACGCTCATGATACAGCAGCCGCCAGGGTCCGGCTTGTTTGGTGGTGTATTTAACATCGCTGTGATCAACATCGTTATGTTCGGCGAGACGTCGCTCCAAATCACCGGTCTGGCCAATGTAGCGGCGCTTGGTGGAAACACTCTCGATTACGTATATGTAAAACGCCACAACTCCCCGAGTAGGGTTCGAACCTACGACCTAGCGGTTAACAGCCGCTCGCTCTACCAGTTGAGCTATCGGGGAACAACTCAGCAGTTAATCCGGCAATTCTGCCGGACTCACTCTACGCCTTAAATTGTCAGAGAACAAACCTTTCGTTCCGTGCTTCCCAAACGCTCGAACCTACGACTTAGCGGTTAATCCGGCAACCCTGCCGGACTCGCTCTACCAGTTGAGCTATCGGGGAATCCCGATAAAACGGCACAGACCGGCGTCTGGCGCCGCAAGAACCATTTTCGTCCGATTCACTTGAAAGCATTATCCCAATTCCAGTGATTTTGTCAAGGGCTTCTTTTTTTGCCGGCAGTGCGAAAAATCGGCCTGATACTGACTGGATGAGAAAGCGGTTCTGTTGTATACTACTGGTTTTGCCAAATTCAAGTGAGTCGGTTTGGCGTTCGATATAAGGATGGTTTTTGTGTTTTCAGACTGTTTTGAAGGAAAGCTGTTGGGATTTTGGGTCGTTCCGCGTCCGATACAAGCAGCGATTCAACCGTCAAACGGGCGAAATAATAGAACAAAACGCTCTTTTGGCGCATCTAAAGGGCGTAAGGTCTTATATCTGTTATAGTTAAATCTTGGATTATCACCAATAAAAATGGGTAAAGACATACTCGATGTCGGAGGTTTCACTATACTCAAGCGCATCGGAACCGGCGCTCGGAGTACCATTTACCTGGCCTCAGACGAAGAAAATGGGATGCAAGTGGCCCTGAAACGGGTCATTTATGAAAAGCCGGAAGATTCACGAATCTTCGAGCAGATGGAAACCGAGTACAAAGTGGCTCGGGCCGTGGACCACCCCTACGTCCGAAAATGCTTCGAGCTGCGGAAAATACGCAGTATGTTCCGGGTCAGAGAGATGTTTCTTTCGATGGAATACTTCGACGGCACGAGCCTTGAAGACGGCCCTGCGCTGAGCCTGGGCGACGTTCTGCTCGTATTCCGGATGGTGGCAACCGGCCTGAACGCGATGCACCAGCAAGGATTCGTTCACTGCGACATAAAGCCCAACAATATCCTGATCAGCAAGTCCGGCTCGATCAAAATCATAGACCTCGGTCAGAGCTGCAAGAGCGGGACGGTCAAATCGAGAATCCAGGGTACGCCGGACTATATTGCCCCCGAACAGGTCAAGCGCAAGCCGCTCAGCCCCAAAACCGACATCTTCAATCTCGGCGCGACGATGTACTGGGCCCTGACCGGCAAGCACGCTCCGACCCTGATACCCAAAAAGAACAAGTTCGGCCTGCCCGTCACGGTGCCGCGCCGGGCGCCTCACGAATTGAAGAAACAATTACCACCAGGAATCTCAAAACTCGTCATGGATTGCATTGAGGATGAACCCGTAAACCGACCGCCCAACATGATGACGGTCATATCAAGGCTGGACCTGATGGTGCACAGCATATTCGGGGGCAAAATCAAGACGAATAAAAATGCCGCAAACGGTAATTGACTTACTGAAGCAGGGCACGGAAGCCAACGGCGCGGACAAGTTTCGACGCGGTAACCTGATTTGTTTACCCGCCGGTGGTGACGTGATCGTGACGGGCGACCTGCACGGCCATCGCCGCAATTTCGAGCGAATCGTTACCTTTGCCGATTTGGCCAACCATCCCGACAGACACGTCATTCTCCAGGAGATTATTCACGGAGGCCCCGAGGATTCGGAAGGAGGCTGCCTGTCGTACCGGCTGCTGTTCGACGTTGTCCGCTACAAAGTAAGCTTTCCCGACCGGGTCCACATGATTATGGGCAACCACGATACCGCTTTCATCAACAACAGCGAGGTGATGAAGGAAGGCCGGGAGATGAACCGGGCCATGCACGCGGCACTGGAACGGGAATTTCGCCAGGGCGCCGGCGAGGTTGAGCTGGCCGTGAGGCAGTTTCTGTTTTCCCAGCCGCTGGCGGTCCGATGTGACAACAGAATATGGATGTCCCATTCGCTGCCCGGCGACCGTTTCGTCGAAAAGTTCGATCCGGGAATTCTGCATAGGCCCCTGAAGGTCAACGATGTGGTCAGGCCGGGTTCGGCTTATCTTCTGACGTGGGGCCGGAAACACAGTCAGGACCTGCTTGACAAAATGGCCAAGCTGCTCGATAGTGATATTTTCGTGCTGGGTCATCAGCCGCAGGAAGAGGGATGGAGCCAGGCGGGCAGGAATCTGATTATTCTTGCTTCGAATCACGATCACGGCTGTCTGCTCTCGATCGACCCGGCGAAGTCGTACACGGTTGAGCGGCTTATCGAATCAATCGTGCCTCTGGCCTCCGTGGCATGACGTGCCGTTCGAGCGGCGCGCGGGATGTAAGAGACGAGAATGGACTGGTACTACTACATTGCTCTGGCGGCGATTGTCTCACAACTGCTTTTCCTGCTTCAGGTCTATAATAACTATCACTACTCCCTCACGAAGTACAGGAAAGAGCGTTCGTGGTATCGGCCGCGAACGGTGTTGATTGTCCCGTGCAAAGGTCTGGATTCGGCGTTTCGTGAGAATATCCGCTCATTCTTCGAGCTGGATTATGAAAACTATCTGCTCTGGTTCGTAGTCGCCGATGAGTCGGACCCCGCCTACGGCGAGCTGCATGAGCTGAAGAATCGCCTTCAGAGCCGCTCAAAAGCTCAGGACGTGCAAATATTCGTCGCGGGTCAGGGGCAGTGGTGCAGCCAAAAGATTCATAATCTATTGTACTGTTACCGCAAAATCGGCGAGGGTATTGACGTTCTGGCTTTTGCCGATTCGGACATCTGCGTTCGCAGCAACTGGCTCAGCCACCTGGTCTATCCTCTTCGAAAGGAGAAAAACGGGGCCGCCAGCGGCTATCGGTGGTTCATTCCGAAAAAGAGTAATCTGGCGAGCCTGGCGCTCTCGGCCCTGAATGCCAAGGTCGCCCAGTTGCTTGGTAACACGCATTTCAATCAGGCCTGGGGCGGATCGATGGCAATCCGGGTGGAGATTTTTCGCGGGCTCGGACTCGATAAACTCTGGCAGAGGACCTTGAGCGATGATCTGTCTCTCAGTTGTGCCGTCAAGAAAGCCGGGATGAAAGTCATCTTTGTTCCCGCGTGCCTGGTGGCTTCATACGAAGCAATCAGATGGCGGGAGCTCTTTGAATTTGGTCGCCGGCAGTTCCTGATTACCCGCGTGAGCGCCCCGAAGACGTGGTGGTTCGGATTGTTCAGCGGCCTGTACGGGGTCTTAGGTGTATGGGGTGCAGCGGGCCTGGCGGTCTGGCTGGCAAATTCGAAACTCGAAATTCGAAACTCGAAATTCCCCGCTGCTTTGGCGGCGGTGGCGGTTGTGTTCTTTCTCAGTCAATTGCTTCGTGCGATACTCCGCCAGAAAATGGCCCGCAGGATTTTGGATTTACGATCGTGGCGAGGCCGTCCCGGCCTTGCGTCCCGCCGGCATCTTGCCGACGGTAACGAACAAGGGCAAGATGCCCTCGCCACGGAGCAAATCGGAAATCACAAATCGGAAATCACAAATCGGATGAGGGCCGCCTGCGCCGCCGATGTGCTCGGCTTTTGGCTCTGGTCGATACTCATGTTGCTTTTGATCGTTTCCTCGGCCTTCGGCAGAACCGTCCGCTGGCGGGGAATTCGTTACAGATTGTTGAGCGCGACCGAGACAATTGTGGTGGGCGAAAAAGAAAGTGCTGAGCCAACCCGGACACCGCAATCTCAACCGGAGAAGATTTGATGAAGACACGATATATTTGCCGAATGGTCATGCCTGTATTCATCGTTGGTTATCTATTTGCACCCGCCCAGGGAATCGGCGCCGGAGCCGAGCCATTGTTTGTCGCGGCAGACGGCAACGATTCCTGGTCGGGGCGATGGCAGAAACCCAATGCCGACCGTACGGATGGACCCTTGGCCACCCTTGGCGCCGCTTGTCGCGCAGCTCGAAGGCAGGATGCCGGACAATCTCGAAGAATCGTCGTGCAGGCGGGACAGTACTTCTTTACCGAGCCGCTCACGCTGGATGCGGCAGACAGCGGCCTTACGATAGAATCAGCGCCCGGGGCAGATGTTCGTCTCTATGGCGGAAGGAAAGTAGTCGGCTGGAAAAAGGAGGGCGAGAAGCTCTATTCGGCCGAGCTGCCCGGCGTAAAGGACAGGACGTGGGACTTTCGGGCTTTGATCGTGAACGGGCGTTTTTGCCCGCGTGCTCGCCTGCCCCGGCAGGGCTGCTTCGAGCACCTGAGCAAATTCGACGTGCCCTGGATGAGCAGCACGGGCGGCGGCTGGAAGCGAAAGCCGACGAACGAGGAGTTAACCACGTTGAAATACCGCCCCGAGGATATCGGCCCCTGGCTGGATGTCAACAACGCGGAGATTAACATCTACCACATGTGGGATGAGTCGCTGGTCGGATTGGCCGCGATGGATGCCGGATCGCAGACCTTGACCTTTGCGAGTCCGTCGGGTCATCCGCCCGGAGCGTTCGGCGTCAACAAATACGTCATCTGGAACGTGCGCGAAGGATTGACGCAGCCGGGACAGTGGTATCTCGACCGTACCGCCGGGAAGCTGGTTTATTGGCCCCTGCCCGGCGAGGACGTGGATCAGGCCCAGATCATCGCCCCGACCATCGAGTCAATCATTCGCATTGCGGGTACCGAGAAAAAACCGGCCAGGGACATAACCATTCGCGGCCTGGCGCTTTCGGTCACGACAACGCCGCTCGAAGCGGGCGGCTTCGGGGCGGGCAAATTCGACGGGGCGATTTGCGTAACCTTCGGTGAGAACTGCCGCCTGCTCGGGCTCGAAGTCGCCAACGTCGGCGGCCAGGGAATCAAAGCCTCGGGTGACGGCCTGCGGATCGAGGGATGTCACGTCCATCACACCGGCGCCTGCGGCGTCAGGTGCCGCGGAACGAAGGCCATTGTGAGCGACAACCACATCCACGACGTGGGCCTGACCTATCCTAGCGCGATCGCTTTACAGGGCGGGGGTGAGGATTGCCGAATCAGCCACAACGAGATCCACGATTGTACTTACACCGCCATCAACTGCGGCGGAGAGCGAAACCGGATCGAGAACAATCTGATCTACCGCGCGATGACGGAGCTCCACGACGGGGGCGGCATCTACTGCTTCGCCGGGAACGGCCTTGTGCTACGCGGCAATTTCATCCGGGACATCATCGACACCGGCGGCTATGGGGCCTCGGCCTACTATCTCGACGAACGGTCTGAAAACTGCCTCGTCGAAGGCAACCTTTCGGTCGGCATCATTCGGCCTTCCCACAACCACATGGCTCTCAAAAACACCATTTGCAACAACGTCTTTGTCTGCGATCATGACGCCACGCTCACTTTCCCCAGATCGTCCGGCTACGTCTTCGAGAAAAACGTCATCTGCGCCAAAGGCAAGATCGTATTTGAGAATCCGGATGCGATGACGACGTTTCAGAATAACGTGCTGTTCAGCGCGGAAGGTACCGTGGAGTGTCACAAGCTTGAACAATACAACAAGACAGGCAGCTACACGCTTGAGTCCGGCGGGAAAAATCTGCTGGTGGATCCGCGCCTGGTCGAGTTTGAAAAAGGCGTCGTGCGTTTTGCCGCCGATTCTGCCGTGCTGAAGCTCGGCATAAAACCCATTGACGTCAGCAGTGCCGGACCTCGCCGTGGCGCGGGCGGGCAATAGCCGGCCGCCTCATCCCAAAGTCGAGTGGGCGCCAAATTTTGTCCTTGCTCCTTCGGCCGGCCTTCAATTACAATGACGGTCGGTAGGGGCAACCCCGCGTGGCCCTTCGGCAGTGAGCTCAGGGCCGAACCGTTGCCCTGGGTGGGCACATGGGCCTGCCCCTACATTGAAGGGAGTTGAATCATGGCGGAAACAAACGAAACCCAGAGACCGGCCGAAGCGCCGCAGAGCGCGACCTGTGCCGAGCAGCCGCAAGCCGGCAAGGAGACCAACAGGGATGCCCGTATGTGGGCGATGTTCTGTCATCTGGCGGGACTCGCCGCCTTTCTGCCCGTGGCGCCGGTGCTTGGCGGCATCATCGCGCCGCTGATTATCTGGCAGATAAAGAAGGATGATTTCGCCTTCGTCGATGAGCAGGGCAAAGAGGCCGTCAATTTCCAGATTTCAATAATTCTATACGCGCTTGGGGCGGCCCTTTTGTGCTTCGCGTGCATCGGCGTTTTCTTGCTGCCGGCCGTGTGTATCTTTGACGTGGTTTTTCTGCTGATTGCCGCGGTCAAGGCCAACGACGGCGTGCATTATCGCTATCCGTTGACCATCAGATTCATCAAATAGAGCCTGCGCCGGATGGTTCCCCCGGCCAGCGCAATCCGAAGGGAGCAGGGTTATGACAGAAGCTGACGAAAGGGCCGGCCATTCCGGCGTCGCACCGCTGGAGCATCGCATCGGTTCCCCAGAGGGTGAAGATGTGCACTCGAACTGGGTAACCGGAGAGATAGAAAAAGACGCCCGCGTATGGGCGATGGTTTGCCATCTGGCGGGGCTCGCCGGGCTCTCGCCCATTCTGCCCGTCATCGGCGGCGCCGTGGCGCCGCTGGTCATCTGGCAGTTGAAAGGGGAGGCATTTCCATTCGTTGCCGAGCAGGGAAGGCGGGCCGTGAATTTCCAGCTCTCGGTGCTTCTTTATTGTTCAGTAGCCACCATGCTGTGCTTCGTGAGTCTTGTTGGAATACGGCTGATACCGGTCATCTTCTGCGTTGTGAGCCTGGTTGATTTGATCCTCGTGCTCGTTGCTGCGGTCCGGGCCAACCGGGGCGAACATTATCGTTATCCGCTGACCATCCGGTTCTTCAAATAAACAAATGGGGGGATGTAGCCCACCATGAGATTCGCAATCAGGCTGTTGATTATTGTGTGCGTTATCAGTTTCTGTGTAGTGGTTGCTCGCAAGATGCCGACCTTGGCGGGGCTGATTGCCGTGATGCCCCTGACGGGCCTGATTGTGCTTATCTGGCTGTATCTGGATCATCCCGGCGATTTCGCTTTGATGACCGCCTATACCAAAGGCGTGCTGTGGGGCATTGTGCCGACTATTTTATTTTTCTTGGTGGCGTTTGTATGTTTCCACAAACGTCTGCCGCTGGGAATCGTGCTCTGTGCGAGCTTTGCGGTCTGGCTCGTCGCCGCTTTTGTTCATCAATGGCTGCTCAGGTAGGGTAGGCCGAGCGGAGCCTCACCCTATAATTCTGACCACGCCGAGATCGCCGTCCACCTGAATGGTCTGGCCGGTCTTGATGATCCTGGTTCCATTGCCCACGTTAACCACAGCGGGGATGCCATATTCTCTGGCCACGATACTGCCGTGTGAGATCACTCCACCCTCATCCATAACGATGGCGGCGGCGGGGACGAAATACGGAGTCCAGCCGGGGTCGGTGAACGGCGCTACCAGAATCTCGCCGGCCAGGAGTTGCTGGTCGCTGTCGGCTCGCAGAATCACCCGTGCCCTGCCCGTCGCTCTGCCGGGGCTGACGCCGAGGCCGTTCAATACCTCTGTGTGCTCGTCTTGCGTTTCGGGGACGTAATTGTCCGGGTCGAATTGTCCAAAGACAACATCGGGCGGCACGACCGAGTTGTTCTTGTCATACTCGGCCCGCCGAACGGCAATAATCCGGCGGATGTCAGCGGGTGGCATCCTCAAGCGAAGCTTGGGGATGGTTTGTCGCGAGCCATCCCCAAAGCCTTCGGCTTTGAGGCTGCCACCCAGTACAACGGGAGCAATTTCTTCCTGTCTCAGGAAGAAGATGTCGTCGGCGTTCTCCAGCACACCGCTGTCTGCGAGTCTTTTGCCAAGCTCGACGAGCAGCTTTCGCATCGCCGTCAGCAGCTTTATAACCTCGCTCTTGGCGTTCTCGCGAAAGACCGAGCCGTGCTGGGCACGGGCAAGGAGATGATTAAATATCGTCCGCTTTATCGGGTTCTTAAGCTGCCGGCGACACTGCTGTTCGAGCTGCCGGCGCTGCTCTGCCGCCGCGGCGAAGTTCTGAACCGCGTCCATTTTGCCCATCTGAGTGATATGGCTGCGTACGAACTTCAGGACATAATCCGGCGTCTCGATCCAGCGCTTGTTGTATAGCTCCAATTCACCCCTGCAATGGTGACCATGCAGAAGCATGAACCGGTCCCACTGGGCCAGGAATTCTCTGCCCGAATCATCTCTGCAGAGCTCTTCTTCGATAGTACGCCAGTCTTTATTTGAAAGTATGAGGTCATTCACTTGTGCCTTTGAATGAGCCATCGCGGCCAGCCGCCAAATGTCCAGACCCGCAGCGGCATCGACCATGCCACCCATGCCTGCCAGGAGTTTCCCTGCTTTTGTGTTGCCGCCCGGGAGCCATCTGTTGCATACGATATCGAGAACCGGAAGCGCCCCCAGGACACTGACCAGGTACAATATAAGGCGCAGCCGCTCGGTGAGTTTGGCCATAATCTCCTGGCAGCAGGCCGCTATTTCTTCAGTTGTCATTGCAGCCGGGTCCAGGCGGAGCCATTCCTCGCTCTCAACTGTCACCTTTGCCATGATGCGCTGGCCTTTAGCAGGAGTGCTGCACAGTGCGCCGAGAATAGTAAGGGGGATTTTCAACAAGAATTTGTATCGTTTGAATTTCATGTCCGGCAGATCTTCGTCGTCGGCGTTTCGCAGCCTGTCGATGACTTTCTGTAATCCTTTGTGGCCGCCTGCTAATTTCATGAAATCGAGACCTCCGGTGCCGGGCAGGTCCCGGAACACGGCGCCCCAGATGTTTGCATTGAAATAAATTCGCCCGGCGACAAGGCCGTAAATAGGATGCTCGCTGCGGTCCATACAAAGCAGGCCGAAGATAGGGTCTATGAAGTTTGCCAACAGCGCATCAATCACCGACAGACTCATGGGCGTCACCACGTCCGGCATGACTTCTTTGGCAGGATTGCAGCACCATATCTGGCGGTCCTGCCAGGACTTCTCAGGCGGCAGAGCCGTAATGGGCCTGGATTGCAAAAAGAAGATTTTCCCGTTGTGTATCGCCCATTCGATATCCTGTGGACAACCGAACTCGGTTTCGGCTTTCTTTGCAAGCTTCGCCAGTTTCTTTATTTGTTTATTGTCCAGGCAGCAGGCGGACGACCTTTCTTTTGGGACAGCTTGTTCTGTAACCAAGCCATTTTCGGCAAGTGTACGCTCGATTTTTTTCTCTGATATTATGCGTGAGAATATTCTACAACTGCTGTTACCAACGATGAATCTGTCGGGCGTCACTTTGCCGCTGACCAAAGCCTCTCCCAGGCCGAAGCATGCCTCAATGATTATTCTGCCGCGTCCGCCCGTTACAGGATCGGCGGTAAAGATTACGCCGGAGACATCCGCAGTGATCAGTGTTTGGACGATGACGGCCATGCCGATTTTCAGATGGTCGAAGCCGTTCTTTTCCCGATACTCATAAGCGCGCAGCGTCCACAGCGAGGCCCAGCATTTTTTGATTGCCTCGATGCAGCCGGCTGAATCCGCCACACCAAGATAAGTGTCGTACTGTCCGGCGAAAGAATGTCCCGGCAGGTCCTCGGCTGTGCCCGATGAACGGACCGCGACATGGTGGGCGGCCAGCGCGCGATAGTGGGTTTCTATCTCACGCCGAATCTCCTCGGCTAAAGGAGGCTTGGTGATGGCCGCTCGCAAGCCGGCCAGAATGGCCCCTTTGGCCTGCGGGTCAGCTTTGGCGAGCTCGGCAACAGTTGCCTTCGTGAAATCAACGAGGTTGTTTCGTTCCAAATGCTCCTGCAGAGCAGTTGCGGCGACGCAGAATCCGGCGGGAACGGACAGGCCGATTCGCCGAAGGCGGATAAGGCTCATAGCCTTCGGCCCGATTGCAGCCTCGTGAATATGTTGGATGGCATCCAGTGAAACGACTGTTGTTCGGCTCACGGCAAAGAACCCTCAGATTTTCGATCGTGGCGAGGCCGTCCCGGCCTTGCGTCCCGCCGGCATCTTGCCGGCGGAAGGGAACAAGGGCAATCCGGCAGGCATGCCGGATCGCCACACTCGGTAATCCTATCGTAGCCCTTGCAGGGACGTTCTCGGCCCGCTATTATAGCGTCCAATCAGGGCTTGAACATGCAAGAAAAGCAAGTGAAGGAGTCTTCAATGAGAACAGGAATGAGCCGACGCCAATTCATCAAAGTCCTGGGCCTGGGTGCTGGAACTCTCGCTCTGCCAATGGGTTGCAGCCTCAAAGCCAAAGGCTTTGGGAATGGCCGAGCTGAGCAAACCCATCCCCAAGCTTCGCTTGAGGCTGCCACCCTGCCGGACACCGGCAGAGCCGCTGTGAAAAAGCCAAACTTCGTCATCATTCTCTGCGATGATTTGGGCTACGGCGACCTGGGCTGCTTCGGCCATCCGACGATTCGAACGCCCAGCGTGGATCAAATGGCCGCCGAAGGTCAGAAGTGGACAAACTTCTACGTCGGCGCCTCGGTCTGTACGCCCAGTCGAGCAGCACTAATGACGGGCAGACTTCCCATTCGCAGCGGTATGTGCGATGACAATCGGCGCGTGCTGTTCCCGGATTCGGCGGGCGGGCTGCCAGAAAGTGAAGTCACCATGGCCGAAGCGCTTAAGACCAAAGGCTATGTCACCGCCTGCGTCGGGAAGTGGCATCTGGGGCACCTTCCGCAATACTTGCCGACCCGCAACGGCTTCGATTCCTACTTCGGCATCCCGTACAGTAACGACATGGACCGCATCGGCGGCGAAGGACGGCAGGCCTTGCTTGAGGCTAAAGTCGAGTACTTCAACGTTCCTCTGATGCGAAATGAGGAAATCATTGAGCGCCCCGCCGACCAGAACACCATCACCAAGCGCTATACCGAGGAGGCGGTCAAGTTCATCCGGAAAAACAGGGACAAGCCGTTCTTTCTTTATTTGGCTCACAACCTGCCCCACGTGCCGTTGTTTGTTTCAAAAGACTTCAAAGACAGAAGCCCGCGAGGCTTGTACGGCGACATCGTCGAGGAGATCGACTCGGGTGTCGGACAAATCCTCACGACCCTGCGGCGCGAAGGCCTGGCCCAGAACACGTTCGTCGTCTTCACCTCCGATAACGGGCCCTGGCTGACCTTCAATGAGCACGGCGGCTCGGCGGGCCTGCTTCGAGAGGGCAAGGGCTGCACGTTCGAAGGCGGCATGCGCGAGCCCTGCATTATGTGGTGGCCCGGCCGAATCAAGCCCGGCGTTGTGAACGATATGGGCGCTACGATGGATTTGTACACGACGATCCTGACCTTAGCCGGCGCCGAGGTGCCCACCGACCGGATCGTGGACGGCCTGGACTTGTCGCCGGCCTTGTTCGGGACCGGGCCCAGCCCGCGAAACACAATGTTCTATTACCGGGGCACCAGGCTCTACGCCGTCCGCAAAGGTCCGTACAAGGCCCATTTCTTTACAAGGTCGGCTTACGGCAAGGACAAGGAAATCAGTCACGACCCGCCTCTGCTCTACCATCTCGGCCACGATCCATCCGAGAAATATGATATTTCAAAGGACCACCCGGAAGTCATTGCGGACATCCGCAATGAAGTTACGCTGCACCAGGCGAACCTGGTCCCCGGTGAAGATCAATTGGCTAAACGTATCGGGAAGAACTGACCACGCCCGGCGTGTAACTCGCGCACGCCTCGACAGAAGGAGATTCTTATGACGCTAAACATCAATCGACGCCAGTTCATCAAGGCGGCTGGTTTGGGGACAACATTTCTTGTCGTGCCCGGATGCCTAAACGCAGCTCGGCAGCCTTCAGTGCCAAGCGCCGGCAGGAGACCCAACATCGTTCTGATCCTGGCGGACGACCTCGGTCATGAGTGCCTGGGCTGCTACGGTGGCACGTCGTATAAGACGCCCGTCCTTGACGAGCTTGCCCGGACCGGTATGCGGTTCGAGCACTGTTACTCCCAGCCGCTCTGCACACCGTCGCGAGTTCAGCTTATGACCGGCAGGTACAACATCCGCAACTACACGGTCTTCGGCTCTCTGGACCCGAAAGAAACGACGTTTGGTCACATTCTGAAGAAGTCGGGTTACGCCACGTGTATTGCGGGCAAGTGGCAATTGTACGGAGGCGGGGACGGCACGCATCCGGCCCAGGCCGGCTTTGACGAATATTGTCTCTGGCAGGTAAAAGACAGGGGCTCTCGCTATGCGGACCCGACGGTTCTCGAGAACGGTACGCTGCGAGAGGACATCAAAGGCAAGTACGGCCCGGATATCTTCTGCGATTTCGTCACGAGTTTTGTCGAACGGCACAGGAGCCAGCCCTTTTTCGTCTATTATCCTATGGCCCTGACCCACGGTCCTTTCGAGCCTACGCCGGACAGCAAAGAATGGCGGCAGGAGAGCGCCACCGTACGTCGGGCGGGCAAGACCAAGGCCGATAAGAAATTCTTCGCCGATATGGTTGCGTACATGGATAAGATCATCGGGCGTATTGCGGCAAAGCTGGACGAGCTGAGCCTGCGGGAAAACACGCTCATTCTGTTCACCGGCGATAACGGCACGGCCAGGGGGCTCGCTTCGAAGAAGGGTTCGGTTACTATTGAGGGAGGCAAGGGTCTTACCACCGATGCAGGCACACACGCGCCTCTTGTTGCGAACTGGAAAGGGACGATCCCAGCCGGAAAGGTCTGCGATGACCTTGTGGATTTCAGCGACTTCCTCCCGACTTTGGTGGAGGCGGCCGGAGCTAAGCTCGATGACGGTGCGGTTATTGACGGCCGGAGCTTCCTGCCTCAGTTCCGCGGCAAGAAAGGCCGCCCAAGAGAATGGATATATTGCTTTTACGAACCCAGAATGAAAGCCGAGAAATGGGGCTTGAAGATTTTTACCCGCGATAAGAGATACAAGCTCTATTATACGGGGGAGCTTTTCGACGTGCAGGCCGATCCGCTTGAAGTCAGGCCGATTGATGCTGGCAGCGCCGAGCCGCAGGCCGTCAAGGCCAGGAGCCACCTTCAGGCCGTCCTTGATTCGATGAAAAAAAGCGATGTCCATTCGTGAGCCTGACAGTTGTGCTCTGTCTGACAGGAAGGAAATGACCATGAGTTTACGCCGTTACACACGCCGTGATTTTCTTGGATTTCTGGGTTGGGGGGCGGGGGCATTGGCTGTGGCGGGATGCGCGGGGGGTGGCAGCCTCAAAGCCAAAGGCTTTGGGGATGGCCGACCCGAGCAAATCCATCCCCAAGCTTCGCTTGAGGCTGCCACCCGACGGCCTAACATCGTGCTGATTATGGCGGATGATATGGGGTATTCGGATATCGGCTGCTACGGCGGCGAAATCCATACGCCCAACCTGGACGCACTGGCCGCCGGCGGGCTGCGCTTTACGCAGTTCTATAACACCGCCCGCTGCTGCCCGACGAGGGCCTCGCTCATGACCGGTCTTTATCCGCATCAGGCCGGCGTCGGACACATGATGGAGGACAAAGGGTACGATGCGTATCGCGGCGAGCTGAACAACCGCTGCGTGACCATCGCGGAGGTCCTCAAGCAGGCCGGCTATAGCACGTACATGGCCGGCAAGTGGCACGTGACCAAATCCATCAAGCCTGACGGCGACAAGCACAATTGGCCGTGCCAGCGCGGTTTCGACCGCTTCTTCGGGACCATTCATGGGGCGGGCAGCTACTACGACCCCAGCTCGCTGACGCGCGACAACACGCAGGTTCCGCCTGACGGCGAGGATTTCTATTACACCGATGCCATCAGTGACAACGCAACCAAGTTCGTTCGTGAGCACACGGCAGAGAATCCATTCTTCATGTATGTCGCCTTCACGGCGCCGCACTGGCCGATGCACGCATTGCCGGAGGACATTTCCAAATACAAAGGCCACTACAACACAGGCTGGGACGCGCTGCGCGCCGAGCGGCACAAGCGAATGATCGAGATGGGCATCGTCGAGAAAAAGTGGGAAATTACGCCTCGTGATTCGAGCGTTCCGCCGTGGGAGGAAGCGCAAGACAAAGAATGGTATCAGCGCCGCATGGAGGTCTATGCGGCGATGGTTGACCGCCTTGACCAGGGCGTCGGGCGAATTATCTCGGAGCTCAAAAGAACCGGCCGGTTCGGGAATACCTTGATTCTCTTTCTGGCCGACAACGGCGGCTGCGCCGAGGAATACGGCAGTACAGGCCCGGTCAAGCCCGACCCTTCAGAGCCGGCTGTTCTCAAACCTATGGGCAAGGATGAACTGCAAACCAGGATGCAGCCAGTGGTCACGCGCGACGGCCGCCCGGTCCGCACGGGACATGGCGTGATGCCGGGCCCGGCCGATACTTATATCGCCTACGGCAAGCCGTGGGCCAATGCCAGTAATACGCCGTTCCGCCTTTACAAGCACTGGGTCCACGAGGGCGGCATTTCCACGCCCTTGATAGCCCACTGGCCGGTGTATATCGAAGCACGCGGTAAGCTCCGCCATCAGCCGGGGCATCTGATTGACATTATGGCGACATGCGTTGATGTCGCACAGGCAAAGTACCCGACCGAGTACAAGGGCCATAAGATAACACCGATGGAGGGCAGGAGCCTGCTGCCGGCCTTTGATAGCAAGTCCATCGAGCGCGAGGCGATCTACTGGGAGCATGAGGGCAACCGCGCCGTCCGCCGGGGCAAATGGAAGCTGGTTTCCAGGCATCCCGGCGGCTGGGAGTTGTATGACCTCGAAGCCGACCGAACGGAGCTGAACAACTTGGCGGAGAAATACCCGGAAAAAGTCGAGCAGTTGAAGGCATTGTATGAGTCCTGGGCGGCCCGATGCGGCGTCCAGCCCTGGCCCGTTAATAAGCCGGCCGAAAATAAAAGCAGAAAAATTTGACGGAATTTTTTGAACACAAAAGCAAAACTTGCGATATAATTATATGTAGAGATAGGCAGGTTCAAGGGACATTATAATTGCGGTTGTTATCATAATTTGATTTCTTTTTCATATCTTACAACCCGCCTACCGTAGGGTTCTTTTTCAGTTTGGCTTGGGTTTTTCTGTTGAGGGAAGCTTTGCGCGTACAATTTGCGCCCTTATGGAAAACAAGGAAACACAGGCAGGTCTGAAGGCTCTATCATAATCTGGGTCGTCATCATATTTGCTCGTTAGTTCATTTCTTAGACTTGCCTGCCAAAGAATCGCCCTTAGCGGCTGATATGGATGCCGCCATGATTGCGTCTGTAGGGGCAGGCCCATGTGCCTGCCCAGGGCAACCACGCGGGGTTGCCCCTACGGCGAGGGAACCGGTTCTGTGAATTTGCGAAGACCGACCGTTCTTGAGCGAAAAAAATGGACCATGGAGATTCGCGAAGAAACGGCGTTTAGAACTGCGCGTTATGTTTTGGCAGGGACTTCTGGTAATGCGATCCGGGTAGTTCGTTGCAGTTATTGTTATCGAATAAGTTATCAAAATGTGCTCGAGAACGGTCGGGCGCGCGAATCTCCGAAATAATGAAGGAGAAGAAACATGAAACGCAAAGTCCACTTTGGGACGGCTGGGGCCGGTTTTACATTAGTGGAGCTGCTGGTCGTGATAGCGATCATCGCTCTGTTAATGGGCATTTTGATGCCCGCCCTGGCCAGGGTCCGGCAGATCGCTTTCCGGATGGTCTGCGGGACGAACCTGTCCGGCATCGGTAAGGCCATGCTTATCTATGCCAACGATTACGACGATGAGCTGCCTCGCTCCGGCGGCCGAAACGGCAAGTGGAACACGACGATACCCGCCTGGGACGCCGCCAATCGGTTTACCGCCTATGGTCTGGCGGCTGACGGCAGCGGCGGCAAGGGAAGTATCTCGTCCTGTTTCTACCTGCTGGTGAAGTACGCCGAGGTCACGCCCAAGTCGTTCATCTGCAAGGGTGATTCCGGGACGACGGAGTTCAAGCCGAGCGACTACAACGCGGGCAACAAAGAGCTGATCGACTTGTGGGACTTCGGCCCGGAGCCAAGAAAACATTGCAGCTACTCGTACCATCAACCTTTCGGCTTGTATGCTCTGACCACGGCCAGTGAGCCGGGCTTGGCGGTCGCGGCTGACAGGAATCCGTGGATCGAGTCGCCCGCCGGAGCGGCCAAACAGTTCCCGGGCCTCTATTCGCCCACCGGCGGCAGAGAGGCTGTAAAGGTCGGCAACGCCACACAGCACCAGGAAGACGGCCAGAACGTGCTGTTCCTGGACAACCACGTGAGCTTTGAGAAGAGTGCGTTCTGCGGCATCAATGACGATAACATCTACACCTTCTGGGACGGCGGGGACATCCGGGTCGGCGGCCCGCCCGTGCTGGGGAGCGAGCCCAAAGACAGAGCGGATTCGTTGCTGGTCCATGACGGCAAAGGTACGGCGCCCCAGCCTCCGGGGCCAAAGCCGCGTTGTTTCCCTGCCGAGACTTTGGTGTGGGTCGATGGAGCGTTGGTGCCAATAGCCAAGGTTGTCGCTGGACAGACAGTGGCCAAACCGCTCAGCACCCGGACATCAGCTTCCCTGCAGAAAGCGGTGTGCACACGTGAAATCGAAAGCGTCGTCGAGCACGATGAGTCCGAGGGGCCGTGGGATTGTTTCGACGTAGTGCTGGAAACGGGAAATCGTATCAGTGTTGCCGATTCGCACTATTTCCTGCTCGATTCCGGGCGGTGGGCTTCGGTGCAGGAGCTGGCGAGCGGCTCGAAATTGGCCTCGTTAGACGGGCCGATTGCCGTCAAGAGTGTTACGAAAAGGGCAACGCCCTGCATCGGCAAGGTCTATAATCTGAAGGTCAAAGATGGAGAGCAGTATTTGGTCGGGAAAGATGGGGTCATTGTACGCGACTGGTAAGCAGCCGCGTCGATGGGACTCCATTGCTCGGTAACTGGATCGCGCCGAGATAGTCCCCGCCTTTGAACGTTTTTGGGCGGCTTGGTTTTGCGGAGTGCCGAGCCGCCCTTTTTCAATGCCTCTTGTGGATTTGTTTTCCACCCGCTTATGTGTTAAACTGTGCTTTTCGGATTTTCAAGGAGTACGGAATTGGGACAAACGCTTGTTTACAAGATACTTAGCAAGCATCTGGTTGAAGGCGAGCTTATCGCCGGCGAAGAGATTGGAATTCGGATCGACCAGACGCTGACGCAGGACGCCACGGGAACGACGGCGTTCCTGCTCTATGAATCCATGGGACTGGAGCGCGTCAAAACGGATATGTCGGTCAGTTACATCGACCACAATATGGCCGGCTTCGGGCCGGAGAACCACAACGACCATCTGTATCTGCAAACGGTCGCCGCTAAGTCCGGCGTCTATCATTCCCGCGCCGGCAATGGAATTTGTCATCAAGTTCATTTAGAGCGGTTCGGCAAGCCCAGCGCGACGCTGTTGGGCAGCGATTCTCATACGCCCACCGGCGGTGGAATCGGTATGCTGGCCATCGGGGCCGGCGGACTGGATGTGGCGGTCGCCATGGCCGGCGGACCGTTCTACCTGAAATGCCCGAAAGTCATGGGAGTGAAATTGACCGGCGAGCTGAGCGATTGGGTGGCGGCCAAGGACGTCATTCTCAAGCTGCTGAGCATCCTGACGACAAAGGGAAACGTTGGCTGGGTGGTCGAGTATTTCGGCCCGGGTGCGGGGCGACTATCCGTGCCGCAGCGAGCGACGATCACGAACATGGGCGCCGAATTGGGCGTCACGACGAGTATCTTCGCCAGCGATGAGCAGACTAAGCGATTCCTGGCTGCCCAAAAGCGGGAGAAGGACTACCAGCCGTTGGCAGCCGATTCGGACGCCGCGTACGACCGCGTGATCGAGATAAAACTGGACGAGCTTGAGCCGATGGCGGCTTGTCCGTCTTCGCCGGATAACGTCAAGGCGGTCCGCGAGATTGCCGGCATGGAAACCCGCCAGGTCGTCGTCGGAAGCTGCACGAATTCGAGCTTTGCCGATTTGATGATGGTCGCCGGGGTATTGAAAGGGCGCCGCATCAATGAAATGGTCGAATTTGCCATCGCCCCGGGCAGTCGGGAAGTCCTGAATATGCTGGCGGAAAATGGGGCGCTGGCGGACATGATTTCCGCGGGCGCCCGGATACTGGAATCGGCCTGCGGGCCGTGCATCGGGCAGGGTCTCTCGCCGGCGGACAGCGTCGTGAGCCTGCGGACCTTCAACCGGAACTTCGCCGGTCGAAGCGGAACAAAGGGCGACCAGGTTTATCTGGTCAGCCCGGAGACGGCGGTCGCCTCGGCTCTGACCGGCCGGATGACCGACCCGCGCGACGTGCCGGGGCTGTTCGGGATCCAGTACCCCAAAATCGAACCGCCCGACGAATTCGTCATTAACGACAACATGATAGAGAAACCTTTGAGCAAAAAGGAAGCGGCTAAGATACAGGTCCTGCGCGGGCCGACGATTGTCGTGCCGGAAACGCCGAGCCTGCTTCCGGAGAAACTGACGGGCAAGGTGCTGCTCAAGTGCGGCGACAAGATCACCACCGACCACATCATGCCGGCGGGCACGTTCCTGAAACTTCGCTCGAATGTCCCCGAATACGCCAAAGTCGTTTTCAACTGCTTCAACGAAAAAGGCAGGCCGACGTTTGCCGAACGGGCGCTCGATCTGAAGAAAAAAGCCGTAGCCGGTGTCGTCGTCGCCGGCGAAAGCTACGGCCAGGGCTCATCGAGAGAGCACGCAGTGCTGTGTCCGATGTATCTTGGCGTGCGAGTCGTGATCGCCAAGAGCATCGAGCGAATCCATAAGGCGAACCTGATCAACTTCTGCATCGTGCCCGTCGAGTTTGCCGACCCCGGCGACTACGACCGAATCGAGCGCGACGACGAGCTTCATATAGACAACCTGCTTGAAGCGGTAAAAAGCGCCGACGAAATCAGGATTGTCAAGTCGGACGGCTCGTATGAATTCATCGGCCGCTTAGAGCTATCCGGCCGGGACAGAGAAATTCTGCTTGCGGCGGGACTTCTGAACTACACGCGAAAGAAGGCTAATGCCTGAAAGAATAGTGACCATCTTCGGGACCAGCAAAGCGAAGCCCGCTGATCCGGCCTTTGCGCTGGCTTTGGAGATGGGCAGACTATTGGCTCGGGCCGGCTTCGCCATCGCCAACGGCGGGTACGGCGGAACCATGCTGGCGGCCGCCAAAGGAGCAGCCGAGGCCGGCGGCCAGGTCATCGGCGTCACGTGTTCGGCTTTCAAATCGAGCAAGGCAAATGAATACGTCACTCGCGAGATTGTTACCGATTCGCTCGATGAACGTCTCGATAAATTGATTGAACTGGGGCATGCCTATGTCGCGCTGCCGGGCGGCACGGGCACATTGCTGGAATTGGCAAAGGTCTGGGAGCTGAAAAACAAGGGCTTTCTGAAGGCGGATAAACCGATTATACTTTTAGGCGGATTCTGGGGTCCGCTGGTCGAGCTGGTTGCGAGCGACGACCCTGACAGCGGCCGATATGTAAAGCTCGCGGACGAGCCGGGGAAGGCCGTGGAAATGATTATTAAGGACTTGGGGCGCTGAGCCGGCGATATGAGTAAGATACCGGTTTTCCTGATTTTGCTGTTTCTTGCGAGCGCCGTCCCGGCGGCGTTGGCTCCGGGTGCGGCTCAACGAACCTTGCCCGATCCGGCAAACGGCTTGCCGGAGCCGGCGGCTCCGCTGCTGCGGGATGGGTTCATCCTGGCGGGCGTCGATGGTACGCTGGCCGGCCCGGATAGCAACGATGTGTGGTTCTTCGAATTGGCCTCGGACGTGAATGATTCCAGTTCCGTTCTCAAAGCAGGGACAAAACTGGAGCTGCTGCCGTCCTCAGCGCTGGAAAAGATGATTGCCGATGCGAAGATGCATCCGTCGGGGACTTACCGGCTCTGGGACGGCCGGGTGACAAGGTATAAGAGCAGGAATTACATATTCCCGAATTATTTCCAGCCCCTGAGCAAGCCTGAAAAACCCGACTCGCCGCCTGCGGACCAACAGCGCGCGGCGGATAAACCGCTCGCCGTCGATGAGCCGAACGACATATTGACTCTGCCCCCCGAGCTGTTGGAGAGGCTCAGAGCCAGCCGGGAGAATAGGATGGGGGGTGGCAGCCTCAAAGCCGCAGGCTTTGGGGATGGCAACGCCAAGCCCTATATGCCAAGTGCCGATACGATCTTTGCGGATAGAACGGCGTTTCTTGTCTGGCAGGATGACGGCTGGCTCGTATTGGCGCCGGACGCACTCGGCCGGAACATCCAGCGGCTGACTTTGCGTTTGCTGCCGTGCGAGGTATTGGAGCTGGCCGAGCGCGAGCAGTCGGCCGAGCCGGAGCCGGTCCGGTTCAAAGTAGCGGGGGTTTTGACCAAATATAAAGGCGACAGCTACCTGCTGCTGCACAGGGCGATGCGGGCTTACAGTCACAGCAACTTCGGAAGGTAAAGGAGAATTCTCGTGCCCCACGGACTCGATCAAATTCTCATTTCGTCGTCTCAACCGGGTTTTGATGAGAAGCTCGGGAAGTTTCGCTCGAACCTGATGCTGGCGGCGCGGTTCGCCGAGTATGGCAGTGAAGAAAACCGGCGGATCGTTGAGATTCTTCGCAACGTTGCCGACCGCGGAGACCAGGCCGTTGCCGAGTACACAGAGAAGTTCGACGGCGTCAAACTGACGCCCGGGCAGTTCCGAGTGAGCAAAGACGAATTGGGCAAAGCTCACCGGCAGATGAGCCAGGACGTATTAGCTTCGCTGCGTCAGGCTATCGAAAATGTTCGCGCATACCAGAGAGATATCCTGGTCAACAAACACAACGTGCCCCGCGGCATAAGATACACGGCAATCAGGAGAGTCGGTATTTGTGTTCCGGGGGCTTCGGCGCCGCTGCCTTCGACGGTCATCATGACCGCCGTGCCGGCACAAGTCGCGGGGGTGAAGGAGATTGTCGTGGTCTCGCCGCCGAGACATGAAGGCAGCATCCACCCGGTCATCTTAGCCGTCTGCCATGAGCTGGGCATCGAGGAGGTGTACAGAATCGGCGGGGCCCAGGCCGTGGCGGCACTGGCCCTGGGGACCGGAACAATCGCCAAAGTGGACAAGATTGTCGGCCCCGGCAATAAGTGGGTACAAGCGGCCAAGAAGATGGTTTCGGGAGATTATGTCGGAATCGATTCGATTGCCGGGCCGAGCGAAGTGTTGATTATTGCAAATGAGGAAGCCAACCCGGCGTGGGTCGCGGCCGATATGCTCAGCCAGGCGGAGCACGCAGCCGACAGCAGCGCGGTCGTTGTGACGGATTCGCAGGGCTTCGCGAAGGAGGTTCTCAATGAGCTGCAAAAGCAGGTGGCGCAGTTGCCCAGAGCCAAAGCAGCCAAAGAATCCCTCAAGAAGTTCAGCGCCATTGTGGTTGTGGACGATATGAATCAGGCGATTGAGATGGCGAACGATTTTGCACCTGAGCACCTGGAGGTCCAGTGCGGCGGCCAGAGCCGGGAAATCGCCGAAAAGATAAACAACGCCGGGGCGATTTTCATCGGCTCGTACAGCCCCGTCGCGGTCGGCGATTACTGGGCTGGGCCGAGCCACACCCTGCCCACCGGAACGCGGGCGAAGTTTGCCAGTGCGCTGACCAGTAACGACTTCCTCAAGTCCATCAGTATTATCGAATACGATCAAGACATGCTGGCCGCCAGCGCCGATGACATTATCCGCCTGGCCGAGATCGAAGGGCTCGACGCCCATGCCAGGAGCGTGAGAATCCGGCAGCAGGGCTGAGTCTTCTCCGAAAGCCTATACTTCCCAGTTGAGCTTTTCCTGATTCCGCCAATAGAAGCGGCCCAGCAAATGGGCGACGATGAAGACTGCGTAGAGCCAGACGCCGTAGAACAGCGCCTCTAAAAAGATTCCGCTGACCCAGTTTTGTTCCATGTCATCCGGCGCGTGCATACGCCTGAAGAATGTGACGGCCAGATTGATCGCCGCCACGAGCAGCACCAGACCACAGTATTGAAAGAATGTGCTGAATATGGAAGCCAGGAGCAGAAGCGGATTAAGGCCGCGTATCGAGTCGAACATAACGCAGGCCAGCAGCGCCATCGGAAAAAAGAATACCCCATAGGCCAGGAGTGCCCAGAAGAGCGTATCCATTCTCTGGGTCCAGAGAAAATAGAAGCCTACTGGTCCGGCAAAGATAAGATAGCAGCCAATTATATGCCGCGCTTGTGACCACATATCGCCTAAGCCGCTGGTTGCGAAGGCTTCGGGAGCACGTATTCGGCCGGCGGCGCTGTCGCGGACACATTCTGTAACGTACCAATACATGTACAAGGCGATGAGAATACTCAGTATACCGGAGAAAGGCAGCATGCCTAAGAAGGATAATACCAGCTTAGCTCCGGCAAAAAACGCAAGGTGCACCAGTCCCGGCTGGCTCGTTGGATAGAGGAATATGTCAATGAACCAGGGCAGCTTGCGCTCGATAACGGGATCGGGCTCTTGCGGGGCAATTGTCCCCTGGTCTTTTTGCATTTGCTCGAAATGTTCCTCGGACCTGTCATCCCGTATCGTGGGCTGAAGGGGGATTACAACCTCCTGCGCGGGAATCTCCGCCGAAGGGACTGCGACGTAATTGTGGCAGTGGGGACATTCTACGAGCTTTCCTCTGGAGCTTTCCGGCTCCTCGATTTGCCATTTGCACGTCGAACACGTGAAACGAACTACGCCGATGCTTACGGCCGGTGTTTCCCCTCCGGCAGGGACAAAAATTACCTTCTGACAATTCGGGCAGACGACTTTTTTGCCACTTTGGATTTTGGGCACGGCGAGCCGCCGGCCACAGTCTCCGCAATCAAACTCGATCAGGGTTGATTCCGCCGGCACGGTGACAATGGTTCCACATGCGGGGCATTTACCCCGCTTACCAACGTGCGTCTCTTCCACGCCCATTTTATGACCGCAATGCTCGCAAGAAAATCGAATCACGAACCTTCTCCCTCCCGTGGTAGGGGCAACCCCATGTGGTTGCCCAGGGCTCCCTGTTTTTTTGCCGCCTGCATGGCTGCGCCACTGGCCGCTCTATCAAATAAAACGCTTCGGGACGAATTTTCTTCAACGGGGTGGTTTGGTTTGTACCATCCCCATCCCTAAGGGATGAGGATGCCACCCAGCCGAGTACGCCTTCCCATGTACTCAAGCACCCAGCTTTTGTTTTATCAGCTCTGCGGCCCTGGCGAGGGCCTCGTCGATTTTCGCCGGGTTCTTGCCGCCGGCCTGGGCCATTTGCGGCCGGCCTCCGCCTCCGCCGTCCACGATGGGCGCGATTTCCCTGACGATGTCGCCGGCGCTGAGGCCCTTCTTGATCAAGTCGTCGGTCACGCCCGCTAACAGCACCACCTTGCCTTCGTCATCGAACGCTAACACGATAGCGGCCGATTGTGCCTTCTTCTTGAGCATATCGACGGCCTCGCGCGCCTGCTCGACCGACGTTTTTGAGATTCGCCCGATGATGACAGAAGCCTCGCTGATTTTCTGGCATTTTTCAAGCAGTTCCTTTGCCTCGCCCATCGCGTCCACGCCGGACTGCCGCGCGGCCGTCTTGAGCTCTTTGGAGAGCTTTTTATTTTTATCGATTAAGTCTCTAACACGGGATACTATTTCGTATTCTCGTGTGTTGAGAAGTGACATCAATTTTTTTACAACCTCATCATATTCATACTCTAAATAGCTTATTAACTGATTCCCTGTTGCTCCTGTAATACGCCTTACACCAGCAGAGATGCTCTCTTCTTTGAGTATCTTAAACCATATAATTTCTGAGGTATTACTTACGTGCGTGCCTCCGCAAAATTCCTTGCTGAATGCATTATTGATTTGTGATTTATCTTTAGCACCTATAGCCATTACGCGGACTTCGTTGCCATACTTTTCGCCAAACAGGGCCATGGCTCCTAGTTTTTTGGCCTGGTCAATGGGCATGACCGCACAGGTAACGGGAAGGGCCGCCGCAATCTTGTCGCGCACTAGGCCCTCGACCTGTTTGATCTCATTATCAGTCAGGGCCTTGGGATAAGTAAAGTCGAATCGTAATAGGGTCGAACTCACCAAGGAACCTTGCTGATGTACAGAAACACCTAATACATTCTGTAGTGCCCATTGAAGTAAGTGTGTAGCTGTATGGTTTTTCTTGGTATCTTGCCGAGATTTATCCACGGTAATAGTAACTATATCGCCAACGGAAAATAAACCTGAAACAAGCTTTCCTTGATGAATTATACATTCTGCAATCTTCTCTGTGGCTTCAACCTTAAACTCTCCCCTTTGGCTCTTGATAATTCCAATATCTCCTTCTTGCCCACCAGCTTCTGCATAGAAACAAGTTTGGTCAAGAACCAAACCAATAGGCTTGTTAGTTGCTGAAAGCGTCCCTCCTGTAGAATATCCATTTTCGCTCACCCACCCTTGTATAACTGATTTACATGTTTCAGTTTCATATTTAGGATTGTCATCTGTAATAGGCAGCTCAACACCAGAAAGGCTTTGTTTGAGTTTATCTCCTTCTTGTGCTGTTCGTGACAATTCTCGCTGTATATTCATTAATATATCAAACTCAGACGTATCGACTTTCAAACCATGTTCTTGAGCCATCAGTTGTGTTAGGTCTAGTGGGAAACCATAGGTGTCGTATAATTGGAAGGCATCTTTGCCAGTGACCGTTTTATCACCTTGCTTCTCTGCTTTTTCTGCTACACCTTTAAAAATTTCCAGGCCTCGGTCCAGCGTTCGGCCGAAGGCGGCCTCTTCGGATTCGATGACCGTTGAGACGTAGTCTGCGCGCTGACGTATCTCGCCGAAGGCGCCCCCCAGGCAATCGACGACGACCGGCACGAGCTTGTACAGGAACGGCTCGTGCACTCCTAGTTCTCTGCCGAATCTCGAGGCCCGGCGAAGGATTCGGCGAATCACGTATCCCCTGCCGTCGTTCGAGGGCGTCGCGCCGTCGGTGACCGCAAAAACGATGGCGCGAATATGATCGGCGATGACTCGGAACGCGTTATCGGTTTTGTTGCCCAGCTTCGAGGTGTATTTGTGGCCGGTCAGGCTGCTGGTGTGCTCGATGATGGGCATGAATAGATCGGTGTCGTAGTTGCTCGTTTTGTTCTGGAGCACGGCGACGATCCGCTCCAGACCAGCGCCCGTGTCCACGTACCGAGCGGGGAGCGGCACGAGCTTGCCGTCCGGCAGGCGATTGTACTGTATGAACACGAGGTTCCACAGCTCGATGTATCTGGCGCAGCCGCCGTTGACGCTGCATTTGTGGTCGGGGACGTTTTTCATGTCACACCGGTCGGGTCCGAGGTCGATATGGATTTCGCTGCACGGGCCGCAGGGGCCCGTCTCACCCATTTCCCAAAAGTTGTCTTTCTTGCCGAACCGAAGGACCCGCTCGGCGGGCAGCGACGTAACTTTGGGCCATAACGCCGCCGCTTCGTTGTCGGCGGGCAGTCCGTCGGTCTGGTCACCGGCGAAAACCGTCGCCCATAATTTGCCCGCATCGATATCCCAAACCCGTGTAAAAAGCTCCCAGGCCCATTCGATGGACTCGGCTTTGAAATAATCGTCGAACGACCAGTTGCCCAGCATCTCGAAGAACGTGTGATGGTACGTATCTTTGCCCACCTCTTCGAGGTCGTTGTGTTTGCCGCTGACGCGCAGACATTTCTGACTATTGGCGACCCGGCGGTACCGGGCGGCGGACAGTCCGAGGAAAATGTCTTTGAACTGGTTCATCCCCGCGTTGGCAAAAAGCAGCGTCTCGTCGCCGATGGGCACAATCGGTGAGCTGGGGACGAACTGGTGGTCTTTGCCCTTGAAGAAATCGATGAAGTCGCTTCTGATTTGTTTTGAACTTTTCATACTCAAATCGAAAATCGAAATTACGTTCCGAATCCTAAAAACGATATAGACCGTCATTCCCGCGAAGGCGGGAATCCATTAAAACCGTTACGTTCCTGGATCCCTGCTTTCGCAGGGATGACAACGAGAAGATTGGTCAGTTCGAGTCACTTCTTGTTTTCTGCTTCGCACTCACGCAAGGCCTTTGGCGGCGAGGACCTTTGCCTTTATCTCCTGGCACAGGTCTTTGTTTTCGATCAGAAATTTCTTGGCGTTTTCCCGGCCCTGGCCGAGCCGGATCTCGCCGTAATTTAACCACGCACCGCTTTTCTCGGCGACCTGGCAGTCAAGGGCCAAATCGAGCAGGTCGCCTTCGTAGCTGATTCCGCTATCGAACATCATGTCGAACTCGCTCTCGCGGAAAGGCGGCGCGATCTTGTTCTTGACCACTCTGGCTCTGACCCTGGAGCCGATGGCCCCGGCGGCGTCCTTTATGGTTGTTATTCGTCGCAGATCGATGCGCACCGAGCTGTAAAACTTCAGGGCTTTTCCGCCGGTCGTGGTTTCCGGATTGCCGAACATCACGCCGATTTTCATGCGGATTTGATTGATGAAGACCAGGGCCGTTTTGCTCTTGTTGATAATGGCGGTCAGCTTGCGCATCGCCTGACTCATTAATCGTGCATGGAGTCCCATGTGGGCGTCGCCCATCTCGCCTTCAATCTCCGCCTTGGGTGTCAGGGCGGCGACGGAATCGACGACGATGACGTCCACGGAATTGGAGCTGATGAGCATCTCGGTGATGTCGAGCGCCTGCTCGCCCGTGTCGGGCTGGCTGACCAGCAGGCCGCTGACGTCGACGCCGATTCTCTTGGCCCAGGTGGTATCCAGTGCATGTTCGGCGTCGATAAACGCTGCCACGCCGCCGGCACGCTGCGCGTTGGCGATGATGTGAAGGGCGAGGGTCGTTTTGCCGGACGACTCCGGGCCGAACAGCTCGGTCACTCTTCCTCGCGGGATACCGACGCCGCCCAGGGCGATATCCAGCGACAAGGCTCCCGTGCCGATGCCTTCGATTTTGGCGTAGTTGTGCTCGTCCATCTGCATAATGGCGCCCTGGCCGTACTGCTTTTCAATTTGCGCGATCACACGCTGGATGGCCTCTTGTTTGCCGGTAGTTTTCGGTGTTGTCTCAGCTTTCTTTGTTTTTGCCATTTTTTGCTCTTCTCCTTATTTTTATCTCGCTTCAGGTTTCAAAATTTCTGCTCTATTGCAGCTTGTAATTTCCTAACACGGTGTAAATCGGGCCTTCCGGCCTCAGCTCGCTCTGATACACACAGACCGAATCCGCCGATATCGTCCCGAGCTTAAAGTCCTTGTACGGCCGGATCAGTTGGGCTAACTTGCTCCCGGCGCTGGAGTTTCTTATACGGCACAGGGTCAGGTGGGCGGAGAACTTCCGCCCTTCCTTCGGCCAGCCGGCCGAATCTAATTGCTCCTCAAGGTCTTGCTGTAATTCCAGCAGGTCGTTACAGTTCTGCCCCACGCCAATCCACAGAACCCTGGCGCTTGCCCCGCCGAAGTGACCGACCTCTTCGACCTCCAGCTCGAAGCTTCGATGCCGGCCTGCAACGTCCCGCGTTATATTGCAGACCTCGACGACCTGCTCGTCTTTTATCTCTCCCAGGAACTTCAGCGTCAAGTGGATCGCTTCGGGCTCCACCCATTTGACGTCGCCTTTGTGAACGTCGGCTTTGCCCCGCAGCTCATTCTGCAATTTGGCCAGGTTCTTTCTGATCTGCTCGCTGATGTCTATGGCTATAAAACACCGCATCCTGCTCTATGCTCGCTAAAACTTCGTTACGTTTCGCAACGTTTTCAGTCTTTGGTCGATATCGGTTTTGCTGGTGGCGGATAATCCCTCCAGCGAGAAATCTGCAATCGTAAATGAGGCAACCACCGTGCCGCAGGCAATGGCCGTTTTCAACGTTTTGAATTGCGTGTTGCCGCTTTGGGCCAGATAACCCATGAAACCACCGGCGAAGCTGTCGCCGGCGCCGGTGGGGTCCTTGACGTCGGTGGCCGGATAGGCCGGCAGAATAAACATCCCGCCGTCGGCGTGGCACGTGATCGAGCCGGATTCGCCTTTTTTGATAACCACTACGTCTGTGCCCATGTTCAGAATTTTTCTTGCCGCCTTTATCAGGTTGTGCTCGGCCGCCAACATCCTAACTTCGTCCTCGTTGATGATCAGGCAGTCAATCTTCTTCAGCAGCGTCTTCAGGTCGTTCAGATGGCCCTCGATCCAGCAGTTCATGGTATCGGCGGCCACGAAGGCCGGCTCCTCGACCTGCTCAAGCAGCTCGAGCTGAAGGGCCGGCGCCGTATTGGCGAGAAACACAAATTCGCTGTCCTTGAATGCTTCGGGCACCTTCGGCGGGGCTTCGGCCAGGACGTTCAATTCCAGAGCCTCCGTCGTCCTGTCGTCCATGTTGTTATGATACAGGCCGGTCCAGCGGAAGGTCTTGCTCTGCGGCCTTACTTCCAGACCCGCCAGGTCCACGTTTCTTCCGGCGAAGACCTGCGCCAGGTCGAACGGGCAATCCGAGCCGACAACGCCTACGAACCTGACCGGCGTAAAGAGACTGGCCGCCATGCTGAAATAAACGGATGAGCCGCCGAGACAGTTCTCACTGACGCCGAAAGGCGTCTTGACCGTATCAATGCCTATCGAACCGGTTACCAGTAGTGACATTTACGTTGACCTTCCCACTTGAGCCACGGCTATCTTGATTCTCGCGGAGGTCTCGGGCACGCCCAGCAGTTGCACAGACTCGAAGATGGACGGACTTATCGTCGTACCCGTCAAAGCCACGCGCAATGGCTGGGCGACCTTGCCCAGGCCGACTCCCCTTTCCTCGGCCAGGCTGCGAAGCATCACCTCCAGACCTTGCTCGGTGAACGGCTGCAGGCGTGCAAGCCGCTCGTCGATGATCGGCAGCACTTCAAGACCGCGATCCTTGATCAGAATTTTTTGCACGGCTTTCTTGTCGTACTGTATCTGCTCCTTGGGTATGCAGATGAATCGGCACTTGGCCTCAATCTCGGCCAGCGTCCGCGCCCCTTCGCACAGTTGCAGGACCTTCATCAGGATGTCGTTGCTCGCCGCCATCAGGGGCGACTCGACCTGTGCCAAGTACGCTTTGAAATGACCCAGCAGCGTCTCTTTCGATACCATGCGGATATGCTCGGTATTGAACGCGAGCAGCTTCTGCCGGTCGAAGAGGCTGTTTGACTTGGTCAGGCGCGACAGGTCGAAGGCTTTGATCAGCTCATCGGCCGGCATGATCTCGCGGTTGTCGCCGGGGTTCCAGCCCAGAAGAGCAAGGAAATTGACCATCGTTTCGGGCAGATAGCCGCTCCTGGAGAAATCAACGATGTTAATCTCCGGCAGCACCACCCCGAGATACTTAGCCATTGCATCAATATTTGGCATATCCGGCGTCGTGTCGCTTTTTAAGAATGAATCGAGCTGGTCGGGGCCGAGGCTTCCTGCTTCGGCCAGTTTCGTCAGGTCGATATTCTCTGCGGTCTTGATAGCCTCTCGCAGGGTCTTGGGCCGCTCGCGCTTGGAGAGCTTGCCGCCGGTGTCGCTGACGGTGACGGACATGTGAGCGTACGCCGGAAGCGGGACGTCGGGAAACAAAGCCCGCCATAAGACCTGCTGGCCCGGCGTGTTGTTGAGGTGCTCCTGGCCGCGAATGACGTGCGTGATATTCATCAGCCGGTCATCGACCACGCAGGCGAAATTGTACGTCGGAAAGCCGTCGTTTTTTTGGATGATGAAATCCCCGATTTCACCGGGGGCGAATGTGATGACGCCGCGAATCACGTCCTGAACGACGATAGGCTCATGCTGCGGGACGGCAAAACGAACCGTGACCGGCCGGCCCTGCTCTCTAGCCTTTCTCGCGTCATTTTCGTCGGGAAATCTCTCAGGGCGGAGATAGGTTAAGTTTCCCTTCTGGCCTTCGGCCCTTTCTCGCATGGTATCGAGCTCTTCGGAGGTCTCGAAACAGTAGTACGCCTTGTGTTCATCGAGAAGTCTGCGAATGTGCTGGTCGTAGATGTGTTTTCGCTGCGACTGCAGGTACGGCCCGCTGGGTCCGCCGACTTCGGGGCCTTCGTCCCATTGGATTCCGAGCCATCTCAAATCGTCCATGACCTGCTGCATCGCGGTCGGTGTATTTCGCTTTTGATCGGTGTCTTCGATGCGGAGGATGAACGTCCCGCCCGTTCGCCGTGCCCAGAGCCAGTTAAACAACGCGGTTCTGGCTCCACCGACGTGCAAATAGCCCGTGGGCGACGGTGCGAAACGTGTTATTACTTTGTCCTGCATAACTTACGATTCCTCGACGAGCGTCGAAATTCACAAAACAAGTTACTCTAAGCTGTAGAACACCGCTTGTCAAGCGCAAGGCCGCGCCGATCGGGCCGTGCGTTGACAATTGACAGCCGCCGGGAGTAAATCTTGCATCCGTCCGGGACTTGCGGTAACTTCATGTTTGCGTAGAGTCTCAACAGCTCAGTCAATTCCCGCGCTGCGGGGATGCGAACGGTAAGGAGAACAAACCATGAACGAACAAACGAATCATAAGCAAAAAGGCGCTTCAGCCGGTGTGAAATCTTCTGAACAACACGCAATAGGCCGCCGGGAGTTCTTCGCTACCGCTTCGGCGGCGGTTGCAGCCTTTACTATTGTGCCGCGCCGGGTGATGGGCGGCGCCGGGCACGTTCCCCCCAGTGAGAAGATCCACGTCGGTTACATCGGAGCCGGCACACAGGGAATCCGGCAATTGATGGACGCCCTGCCCAAGCCGGAGCTGCGAATCGTCTCGGTGTGCGACCCCAACCGGGACAGCAACGATTACATCCCATGGTCAAAGAACGAAATACGGGACAAGATCCGTGCGTTTCTGAAGAAGCCCGACTGGGGCCAGGGGCAGGAAGGCTGCCGGTGCGGCAGAGAAGTCGGCCGGGAGATGGTGGACGGGTATTACGCCATGAACGCGGGTTCGCAGCCGGCCGGGGCCTGCTCCGTGTACAGTGACTTCCGCGAGCTGCTTGCGAACGAGAAGGACCTGGACGCCGTTTACATCATGACGCCGGACCATCTTCACGCTACGATTGCAATTGCAGCGATGAACAAGGGCAAGCATGTGATTACCCACAAGCCCTTATCCAACGTGCTTCATGAAACAACGCTGGCCGTCGAAACGGCCCGCAAGACGGGGGTGGCTACCCAGATGTTCTGTTCGGCGGACAGCCACGCGGCCCCCACGTTGTGCGAATGGCTCCAGGATGGTGCGATTGGGCCGGTGCGGGAGGTTCACAACTGGTCATCGCGACCTTTCTGGCCGCAGGGGATGACCGAGTATCCGCCTGAGAGACCGCCGGTGCCGGACGGCCTTGATTGGGATTTGTGGCTCGGCCCTGTTCCTTATCGGCCTTACCACCCTGCTTATGCACCGGTTATTTTCCGCGGGTGGTATGATTTCGGGGCCGGCGCGCTGGGCGATATGGGCAACTACAGCTTCTATCAAATCTTCAAGGCTTTGAAGCTGCCGGCGCCGGTCAGTGTGGAAGCCAGCCGGAGCCAATACTGGGCGATTGTGGACAATCTGTGGCAAAAGCAGGAAAACAAGGTCTCATTCCCTCGTGCGTCGATGATACACTGGGAGTTCCCGGCCCGTGAAAACATGCCGCCCGTGTCGCTCCACTGGTACGATGGCGGGCTCAGGCCTGCGAAGCCCGGCGAGCTGGACGCAGACGGCAAAGACATGCCGGATGAAGGATTACTATTTGTCGGCGAGAAGGGCAAGATTCTTGCCGGCTTTAGCGGCGACAATCCGCATCTTATTCCCGAGAAGAAGATGCAGGCCTATAAAAAGCCTCCCCAGACGTTGCCGCGTCCGATCGACGAGCTGGATCAATGGATTCGGGCCTGCAAAGGCGGCCAGGCGTCCGACGCCAACTTCGAGACGGTGTATCCGTTTGCTCAGGCCGTCTGCCTCGGCGCGGTAGCACTGCGAACGGGTGGGAAATTGAGATGGGATGCGGAAAAGTTGCAGGTTACCAATTCGCCGCAGGCCAATGACCTGCTTGTCCGAAAATACAGGCAGGGATGGGAGCTGTAGATTTCATTCGCAGGACGGCCGGACAATTTCTGCTGCTGCACAAGCGGGAAAGCCGAATATATTAACGTGTTTGTTGCAGCCAGAAATAACCCGGTCTCTGACAGCCTGGCCATGATTGTCGTGCTCCTGATGGCCGTGGGCACGGTCTTTGTCTTCTCGGCCGGCGCCAACATCGGTCCGGGGTTTGATTTCCAGAAGTTCTACGATTACCCCGGCCTGCGCCAGATCGTGTTCTTTCCGTTAGCGTGCCTGATCATGTACGCCCTCTCTCACTGTGACTATCGCAGGCTGAACCTTGCCAACGGCTGGTTCAGAAACCCGACCGGCTATTTGCTGGTCCTGAGCATTGTGCTGCTGGCGATTGTCTTGTCTCAGCGATTTTTTCCGGCGCTGCCGAATCTTGTACCGAAGATAAACCAGCATTACCGGTGGCTGCGAATCCCCATCGGTCCGGTCGCGGTAAGCTTTCAACCTTCCGAGCTGGCAAAATGGGCGGTTGTTTTCTTTTTGGCGGCCGTTTGCGACAGCCTCGGCAGTGGTATCAGGTCATACTGGAAACGGTTTGTTCCAATCTGCTGCGTTGTTGGTCTGGTTGTTGCGCTGGTTATTGTCGAAGACTTCGGCACGGCGGCGTTTATCGCATTGCTGTCCTTCCTGATGCTGATTATAGCCGGTGCGAAATGGTGGCACGTTCTGACTCCCCTGCCGTTCGGCGCGGTGGCGTTCTTCTTCATGCTGATTAGCTCGCCGACCCGCATGAAGCGAATCACTGCTTTCCTGAGACCTGAACAGTTGACGGATTCGGCCGCTTACCAGGCAAACCAGTCGCTGATTGCCTTAGGCTCTGGCGGACTCTGGGGCAAGGGATTAGGCCGGGGGATCTGCAAATACGGCCATTTGCCGGAGGATACGACGGATTTCATCTTCGCCATCATCGGCGAGGAGCTCGGCTTCATCGGGAACGCCGCGGTTATTCTGTTCTTCGTCGCGTTTGTCGCGTTAGGTATCCTGGTCGTCGTTCGCTGCCGGGATCAATTCGGCCGGCTCCTGGCCAGCGGGATTGTCCTGGCAATTGCCATTCAAGCGGCCCTCAATATCGGTGTCGTTACGGTTGTCCTGCCAACTAAAGGCATCCCGCTGCCGTTTGTAAGCGCCGGCGGAACGAGTATGTTGCTGTCGGCGGCCGCCGTAGGTGTGCTGCTGAATATCGCCAGACAATCTGCCGCGGCGCCCTCTTCGTGGAAGTATTCATCCACAGACTGAGCGGGACTGTGTGTCCACAACGGCCCGTCACTACAGGCTGTTGAGCAGGGCAATGGCGGAGACTGACGCCATAAGAATTCCTACAGCAGCAAGTCCTGCATCCAGGAGGTGCTCCCGATAAGGGCGAATGCTCCTCATGACTATCACCCCATAGAAGATGGCAAAAAAGGCCGTCAGAAAAACGAGTGTAAACCTGCTGGCAAAGTTCAAACCAAGAGATGTAAGGAAGGTGCTCAGAAATCCAAGTGCAAACGATCCGATGGCCATCCCACGGATATTCCGTGGTGCGCTAACATCGCCCGGCGCAGGGAGTCCCGAAGACTGTGCTGCGTTTGCTTTCTTGCGGCCTATTATTTTTTCGACTTCGGCCTTTCCCTGCTCGAAGGCCACTTTCACGTCCCCCGCCGCTGAAACCGCGAAGTCGCGGACTTTCGGCGGCACCGCCACTTCGATACGCTCCTGACCGAACGCCGCTTTCACTTGCTCATTTCTTATTACGACCAGCGCCCATATCCCCATAGGCAGGCCGACGACGGACCCCGGAGAAAACGGGAACAAGGCCAGGATGCTGCCGACCATAGCCAGGCGATGGGACCGCAGTTGCATCAGGTTCCAGCCGCCCAGGAGAACAAAGACCGCGTATGCCACGGTGGTCGCGACGATGACCAGTCCCCTGGCGCCCGGCAGAAAACCGGATGTGACAAACTCGCCCGAAAAGCCTTTTGTCAGCAGCGAGGCGAGCGCTGCCAGTACGAGGCCGACGGCGACCAGGCAGTTGATGCCGCCTGCGACCAGCAGGCCCACCGCCGGAATCCACACGCGATGCCGAATGGCTTCGGTATCGTCGGTGTGCGCCGCATCCCGCGTTGCCTTGTCCGCCGGCTTTGCCGCCGGTCTTCCGGCCGAGATGGTCTCGACGTCAATCTTCACCTCCGAAGCGTGCTGATAGCGGCGCTGCGGCTCCTTCTCCAGGGTCTTGAGCACGACCTCGTCCAGCCGGACGTCGATGTGGACCTTTGTGGAAGGCAGCGGAAATCGTCCGAGCGGCAGCTCGCCCGTCAGCATCTCGTAAAACACGACACCCAGAGAAAAAATGTCCGCCCGGTGATCGACTAAGTGCGGACGCTCGATCTGTTCCGGGGCCATGTAATGCGGCGTGCCCATTCTTTGCCCTGCTTTGGTGAGCGTATGAACGGTCCCCGGCTGGTCCAGCAGCTTGGCCAGACCGAAGTCGGCGATTTTTACCTGGCCTTTCTTGTTCAGCAGGATGTTCTCCGGCTTGATGTCGCGATGCACAACTCCTTCCCCATGGGCGTACTGCAGTGCTTCGCAAATCTGGGGCACCACGACTAATGCCTCGGCGGGCGAGAGCTGACCCGTCTGGATCACGTGCCGCAGATCCGTGCCGTCCACGAACTCCATGACGAAATAGTACAAGCCGGCCTCGGTGCGCCCGAAGTCGTAAACCATGACGATGCCCGGATGGTTCAGCTTAGCCAGAGAACGGGCCTCGCGCGTGAAGCGTTCGGCGAAGGCCTCGGCCCGGCCGACTTGCGGCGGCAGGATTTTCACGGCGACCAGGCGGTCAAGCTGCCTCTGGCGAGCCTTGTACACGGCCCCCATCCCCCCCTGCCCTAACAATTGAAGAATCTCAAGCTGCGGAAATTGCCCGGCCAGGACGCTCACATCGGGCGGAGCGAACTGCCCCGCGGGCGTGGTGCTCGTGGGAACGTTGCTGCGCTCTGCCGGCCCGGCGGGGTTGTCCACCTCGACGCCGGTGGGCAGACCCAGCTTCATCAAACATTGCGGACAAAGTCCCTGCGGGGCGTCGGCCGGCAGCGAACTGCCGCACTCGGAACAATGTCTTTCTTCTGCCATAGCGGCGTCTCCTTTTGACTTTCCGGTTGCTTACGCCTATTACTTACGCAAACCGGTAGAAAGGTTACACGCGACAGAGGCGTTTTTCCAGCGGATATTGGGTCGAACCCTCAGCAAGCGAGGGCGGCGAACAAATGACGTATTTCCTCGTCAATCTGGTCCTCCGTGGCTACGGTCTGGGCAATTTCATCGCGCAACAGCTCGCGGTAGCGCCGCCGCAGGCGATGCACGGCGACCTTCACGGCCCCCTCGGTCATCTTCAGCTCGGCTGCAACCTGGTGGTACGCGACGGTGTCTTCCCCTGCGGTGAGATAGGTCTTCAAGCGGTCGAACTGGGCCTGTTTTTTCGAAGCGGCCGCCTCGGCTTCGAGTCGCGCCATGGTCCGATCCAGCACGGTCAGCGCCCAGGATCGCTCGAAGAGCTTCTCGGGCGATAGCTCATCGCGCGGTTCGAGGGCGTACTGCGTTTCTGCGCTGCGGCAGTCCAAAGACAGAACTGTGCGGCCGCCTCCGCGTTTTTGCGCGCCGGCCCGGGCGCGCTCGTTGGCTAAGAAGTGCTTGAGTGCGGCCAGAAGAAACGAGCGGAACTTGCCCCGTTCCGGCTGGGCTAAGCGCAAGCCCTGCTTGGCCAAAAGGTTTGCAAGGAACGCCTGGGTATGGTCTTCGGCCTGGTGCGTGTCACAGCCGTGCCGCCGCAAATAGGCGTACAGCGGAAACCAGTACGTTCGGCACAGCGACTCCAGGGCCTGCTGATAGTGGGCGGATTCGGGCCGGGCCGCCGACAAAACGACGCTCCAGTGCGTCGTGGCGAACCGGCCGGCGCCAGGGGGAGTGGAATTCATGGCCGGATCATTTGACATTTCTGCGTACCTTTCTTTGACAATTCACGCCGCCGGCGTTACATTGTACAAAAGTTTTCACGGTCCGCATAGACACAAGCATTTTCAGGTAAGGGAGTGCGAAAATGAAAGCGAAGATTCCAATCAGTCTGCTCCTGGCTGTCGCGTCAATCGTTATGTTCGGCTGCAAAGAAAAGGGAACCGGCCAGTCCGAAAAGGAGGAGACCAAGCCAATGAACGCTCGGCAAGAATCTTACGGGCAGACGCCCGATGGTATCCCGGTGGACTTGTACACCCTTGTCAACGCCAACGGTCTGAAGGCTAAGATCATCAGCTATGGAGCGATCCTGGTTTCGCTGGAGGTCCCGGACCGCAGCGGCAACCTTGCTGATGTTACCCTTGGGTATAACAGCCTGGACGATTATCTCAAGCGCGGCGGCCTTTTCGGCGCCGTCGTCGGGCGGTATGCCAACCGCATCGGGGGGGCTAAGTTCGTGCTCAACGGCGTTGAGTATCCGTTGGCTCCGAACAACAGGCCCAACCACATCCACGGCGGCAAGAAGGGATTTGACAAGGTCGTCTGGAGGCTCGAAGACCTCAGAGGGGATGGTTCTGAGGCGGCCGTAAAACTGAGCTATGTCAGCCAGGACGGCGAAGAAGGCTATCCGGGCAATCTGGCGTGCAGCGTCACCTACACGCTGACCAAAGACAACGAATTGAAGATCAGCTACGAGGCCGAGACGGACAAAACCACCGTGGTCAACCTGACGAATCACAGCTATTTCAATCTTGCCGGCCATGGAACGGGTGACGTGCTGGATCATGTCCTGACGCTTAACGCCGACAAGTACACCGTCTTCGACGACGCCTTGATACCCACCGGGGAAATCCGAAGCGTCAAGAATACGCCGCTCGATTTTACGGCGCCGACGCGCATCGGCGCCCGGATCGCCGAAGTGGGGGCCGGCTATGACCAGAACTACGTGCTTAACGGCGGCGGAGGCTCACCGGCGCTTTGCGCCCGGGTGCATGAGCCGACGAGCGGACGGGTCATGGAGGTCTATACGACCGAGCCGGGGGTGCAGCTCTATACCGGCAACTGGCTCAACAGCTCCGTCACTGGCAAGAACGGCAAAGTGTACGGCAAACACGGCGCTTTTTGTCTGGAGACGCAGCACTATCCGGATTCGCCGAATAAGCCCAATTTTCCTCCCGTCGTTCTGAATCCGGGGCAGAAGTTTGCCAGCGTCACGGTATTCAAATTCTCCGCTCAGTAGGAGCAGGCCCGCGTGCCTGTCCAGGGCCACTCATCGAGTATCGGGATGGCCGGTCAGGCCAGGTAGATTTTGTCGCCGGGCTTGATCTTTGGTATGCGATTGAGTTTTGCCCTGACGTCCTCTTTTTCCAGTGCAAAGCCGGGGGCGATCTCAAGCAGGCAATCGACCGAGCCGTCGGGTTTTCTTGGGACGGCCGCGCCTGCTGATTCGAGCCACGCCGCGGCGCGGGCGACCATCATCTGTTTTGTTGTCTCGACACTATCGACGCCGATGGCGTTCTTGGTCGGGGCGAATTCTTCACTTCGCAGTGTCTCCAGGATGATGGACTTCGAGGCTAACGGAATGGCGTCGAAAACAAAGCTTTCCAGCTTTATGCCGTCGGACTCGACGAAATTACCCTGTTGGTCTATGTGCGGGATTTTCTTGACGGCTTTGTGCAGCGGCAAAGAATCCGGCAAGGCTGCCGGATGGGCATTCAACTTCTCCACGAAGGCCCGGCTGATGATATGGATGCCGATACTGCCGAGCTGGAAGGCCAGGGAGCCATCGGGATTCCGGCGTTCGGCCAGCTCATCGGGCAGATCGCTGTATTCGATGACCGTGATTTTGCCGTCCATCAGGCAGAAGTTGCCCACTTTCTCTTTGGGGCGGGCCTTGATCACCGCCTTTGAGGACATCTCGGCTTTGTCGAGCGCGTGCAAACCGATAAAGAGCGGGTCGAAGATGTTAATCAGAGGGTTATCGACCTGCCAATAGCTAAGGAATTCGACGCCGCGTTTCTTCATGTCTTCCAGAGCGCCGCTATGGGCAAGTGCCTTGAGACTTCCGCCGTGGCCGTCGGGTGAGCAGGCAATACTGGCTTTGTCGGCCAGCAGGATTCTGCCGTCGAGACTGAAATTGGGCAATGTGCCCTGCTGGAAGATAAAGACGTTCTCAGCGTCCAAACCGTAATAGTTATTCGAACGGAAAATCTTAACGGTATCGTTGTAGTTCAACGGGCTGGTCATGACGTACCAGGGGCAAGAGGCCTGATACCTTTGCGAGACTGCCGCGATGGTATCGGCAAAGATCTGAAACAGCGTCTTGTTCCTGACGGGGCTGATGGGGAAATCGCCCTTCGGGCCGTCGAAGCCGAGCCGGGTCCCCTGGCCGCCGGCGACCACAAAGGCGGCGACCTTCCCGGCCGATATGGCCTTCCTGCCTGTTTCGACGGCCTGGCGGTAGCGTCGCTGTTGCTCCGCGCCGGCCGGAACGGCGCTGTAGAACGGGGCGGGGGAAAAGTCGATGCGTATCGCAGCAGAATCGGATCTCGTGATGACGTCCTTCACCAACAGGTCTGTCTTGGCGAGGTTCAGTCCCTGGATTTGCACCAGCAAACCCTGTCTTTGGCCGTCATCTAATTGTTCCCAAAATCCCAAAAGATGGCTCTGCCCATGCTTTTTCAGCAGTTTCCGCGTTTCTTCAAGATTTTTCTGAACATTCATATCTTAAAATCCAGACTGGAAACGGGGATTTTAGGCAAATTGGAAGAAATTTTCAAGAGGATTGTGAAAATTGACGAAATTCAATTGACAGGCCAGCCGGCTTGTGCTAAAATCCGATAATAGATGCAGGTAGGTTTGAAAAGTTCCATTATCATAAATCTGAAACTGTCATCATAACCTTGGTCCTGATTTCATATCGAGAACCCACCTGCCAGGAAGAATTTTCCTACAAGTTTAGACGTGCGCCTTTGAGTTTTGACCGTAGCAGACGAATCTGCGCTTGAGCGCAGTGTGCGAATGCTATGGAAAGACGGGTTTTGCGTATTTTGGACCGACTGTTTTCAAGCAAAAATAACAGATAGTGGAGATTCGCCGGAGAAGGAATAGTGTTTAGTGCTTCATGTGTGTGGGGCAGTAGGCATTTATCTATCAAAATGTAAGCCGAAGCGTACTTGGAAACGGTCGGACTTGCGAATCTCAAAAAGAAAAAGGAGAACAAGATGAAGAAAAAAGGTTTTACATTAGTTGAGCTGTTGGTCGTTATCGCGATCATAGCGCTGCTGATGGGCATCCTGATGCCGGCTCTGGCCAGGGTCAGGCAGATCGCCTTCCGGATGGTCTGCGGGACGAACCTGTCGGGTATCGGCAAGGCCATGCTTATCTACGCGAACGATTACGATGATGAGATGCCGCGTTCGGGCGGCCGGAACAGCAAGTGGGCGATGCAGATACCGAGCTGGCTCGCCGCCAATCGGTTCACCGCGTACGGCCTGGCAGCCGACGGCAGCGGCGGCACGGGGACCGTTGCTTCCTGCTTCTACCTCCTGGTCAAATATGCGGAGGTAACGCCCAAGTCATTTATCTGTAAGGGTGATTCCGGAAGCACGGAGTTCAAGCCCTCCGACGACAACGCAGGCGACAGAGAGCTGATTGATCTGTGGGACTTCGGCACCGAGCCCAGAAAGCACTGCAGCTACGCCTACCACCTGCCTTTCGGTCTGTATGCCCTGACCACGGCCAGCGAGCCGGGTCTGGCGGTTGCGTCCGACAGGAACCCGTGGATCGAGTCTCCCGCGGGAGCAGCCAAGACGTACCCCGGCCTGTACAATCCGGACGGCGGCAGAGAGGCTGTGAAGGCCGGCAACGCCACACAGCACCAGGAAGACGGCCAGAACGTGCTGTTCCTGGACAACCACGTTGGCTTTGAGAAGAACGCATTCTGCGGCATCAACGATGATAACATCTACACCTACTGGGACGGCGGAGACGTCCGAAAGGGCGGCGTGCCCATTCTTGGGGGAAGTGAGCCCAAGGAAAGGACAGATTCGTTCCTGGTACATGACGGCACGGGCGGAACCACCCCCGGCGGCGGTACCACACCCCCACCGAAGGGCAGAACCTGCTTTACGGCTGAGACACCCGTGTGGGTCGGCGGCCAGCTTGTCCAGATTTCAAGCGTGACGACGGGCCGGCAGCTCTGCGTGGCCGGCAGCGAGCTGATCGAAGCCGTCCAGGAGCACCTCGGTACATTCGAATGCCGTGACGTCGTGCTCGAGAGCGGCAATACCATCAGCGTTATCGATTCACACTGCTTCATGCTCGGATCAGGACAGTGGATCGCGGCCCAGAATCTGACCAGCGGCATGACATTGAAGACCCTCAGCGGCACCGTCGGTGTCAAGAGCGTCACAATGAGAACCATGCCCTACATCGGCAAGGTTTACAATTTGAAGGTCAATGGCTCCGACCAGTACATGGTCGGCGCAGATGCGGTAATCGTGCGTGACTTTTGATGCAGTCCCCGCGGTGTTCTAAGAGCACCGTCGGACGCGTAATTGAGTCGCGTAAAGATTATCTTCGCTTCGGTTGTTTACAAGCGGCCTTATGCTCAATCGCATAGGGCCGCTTTTTTTATCTATTGCGTGGCATGGGCTTCCAGCCCGTGAAAACACGGCCAGGATGGCCGTGCCACATGTGAGAGTCTCTATTGCGGTTCTTGCAAAAAGAGCCTGTGGCCGCTATGATAGGTCCAATGGCAGCGAAATCGCAAAAGGATGACAAGAAGGACGAGCAGGGCCGGGTTGCAGTCAATAAGAAGGCATACAGAAATTTCGAGCTTGTGGAGAATTTTCAGGCCGGTGTTTCGTTGTTGGGCAGCGAGGTCAAATCGCTGCGGGCCGGCACGGCCGACCTGAGCGGCTCGTACGCCAGGGTTGACAACAACCAATGCTGGCTCGTCGGCGCGCAGATCGCCCAGTACGAGCAGGCGGGAGGCCGCCAGCATGAGCCGGCGCGAAAAAGAAAGCTGCTTTTACATAAGAGTGAGATTCGCAGAATCAGGATCAAGCTCGAACAGCGGGGCTTTACCCTTGTGCCCCTGCAAATCTATTTCAACAAGCGGGGACTGGCCAAGATAGACCTGGCCCTGGCCCGGGGCAAGAGGCAGTATGACAAGAGAAGGACCATTACCGAGCGCGACCAGAGACGCGACGTCGATCGAGACATGAAAAAATACGGAAAATAGACGGATACGGGATTTACGGGGCTCTGAAGATTATGGCTGAAGAACAGAAAAAGCAGGAGAAGAAGATCATCGTTGACGAAGGCTGGAAGCAGGAAGCGCAAAGGGAAAAGGAGATTTTGGCCGCCCGGGAAGAGGCCCAGAAGGAAAAGGAGCAGGAAGAAGACGAACTTCGCGGGCCGTTGCCGGAAGGGAATTTCGCGGCGCTGATCAGTATGCTCACCACGCAGGCGCTGTTTGCTTTGGGCCTGCTCCAGATCAAGGGACAGGAGAAAAGGCAGCCCGACCTGGAGATGGCACGGTACAACATCGATATGCTCGAAACCCTCGAAGAGAAAACCAAGGGCAATTTGACCAAAGAGGAGGAAATCGTGCTGGCGAATACCCTGAGCGACCTTCGTATGGGTTATGTGAAAGTTGCAGGATAGACGCAGTTGGCGAACGTATTAGACAGGATAATAGCCGACAAGCGGGTCGAGGTGCGCTGCCGGCAGTCGCAGAAGAGTCTCGACCGGCTCAAAGAGCAGATCGCTGCGCTGCCGCGGTGCCGCAATTTCTACAAAGCCGTGACCAAGCCGAACCCTCGGGGCATGAACGTCATCGCTGAGGTCAAAAAGGCCTCGCCCTCGGCCGGAATCATTCGCAGCGATTTCGACCCTGTGGCCATCGCCCAAACGTATCAACGGTGCGGTGCGGACGCCGTCAGCGTGCTGACCGACGAAAAATATTTTCAGGGCAAACTGGATTATATCGAGCAGATACGCCGCGTAGTGGATTTGCCGGTTTTGCGGAAGGACTTTATCATTGACCTCTGGCAGGTTTACGAATCGCGCGCCGTCGGCGCCGACGCGATATTGCTGATTGCCGAGGCGCTGAAGCCGGGCGAGCTGATGGACCTGATGATCGCTGCGGCTGAGCTGACCCTGACGGTGCTCCTGGAAGTCCACGCCGCCGATACGCTGCTGGCCGTCCGAAGCCTGATCGGCTTTCCCAAAAGAGGATACAGCGTTCTGGGAATCAACAATCGCGACCTGACCACGATGCAGGTTGATTTGAATACGACCAGCCGATTGGCGGGGCTTCTCGACAGCAAGAATGAGCTGGTCGCCGAGAGCGGAATAAAAACCCGCGCCGATGTCGAAAAGCTCAAGTCCGTTGGCGTCGGGGCGGTCCTGATCGGCCAGACGCTCTGCGAGCATCCCGACATAGAAGAGAAATTCAACGAGTTGTTCGGCAATTAGCGTATCCTTTGTGAATTCTTGAAGATTTGAAAAAGGACGACGAGCATGAACATAATCCTTTACATAATTTTGGGGTTTGTCACCGGCACCTTCAGCGGGATATTCGGTCTTGGAGGCGGCATAATTGTAATTCCCGCTCTGGTCTTTCTCTTCGGGCTTACGCAGCATCAGGCGCAGGGGACCACGCTGGCGATGATGGTGCCGCCGATAGGTCTTCTGGCCGCCTGGACTTATTACAAAGATGGATTTGTGGATTTGAAAATCGCAGCCCTTTTGTGTCTTGGTTTTTTCTTCGGGGGCCTGCTGGGAGCGAAATTCGTTGTGGGTCTTTCCGATCCTCTTTTGCGAAAAATCTTCGGCGTTGTGTTGCTCCTGATCTCCGTAAAAATGATATTTGCAAAATGACTATAGACCGGAATGCATGCGGATTCTTATTGGGCAGAGGCCATGTGAGCGTCCTTACATGGAAAAGTAATTAACGGAATCGTTTGGCTAACGATTTGGTCCCATTGTAGTCATGGTCAAAAAAAGGCGGAGTATAGTTTACGTTTGTCTTGGTGCCGTCTTTCTCTCGGCTGTCGCGGCTCTTTTCGTTTTTTGGCCGAACTCTGAAACGCGTTTTATCAGAGCCGTCGAGAGCGGCGACGTCAAGACCATTAGTGCCATGTTGAATAGGAACAGCCGCTTGGCACAGGTGGAACAGCGACATAAAGCGGGATCAGAGCCTGTCCTATATATTGCGCTTCGCAGAGACCGTAAGCAAATTGTCAAGTTGCTTTTGTCTCATGGCGCCAGTCCCAAAGATTACCCGCGTGCCTTGCGGTATGCACAAGATTTAGAGACACTCGGATTACTGATCGAGCATGGAGCGGACGTCAATTGGCGGGATGGAGATAACTACGAACCCAGTGCCCTGCATTCCTTTGCGGCGATAGACAAGGCTGAGTTGGCGGAATTGCTCATCGAACACGGCGCCGATTTAGACATAAGAAACAATCAAGGCCTGGCGCCGCTTCACAGCGCCGCGTTGGAAGGCCGGTTGAATGCCGCCAAGTTGCTGGTCTCAAAAGGTGCAGATGTTAATGCAAAAGCGAAGGAGAATAAAACTCCGTTTGATTACGCCGTGAGACCGGTTTGGGACGAGGAAGTGTATAGATATTCCCAAGAGAGAATGCGCAGATGCAAAGAGGTCGCTTCTTATCTTCTAACATGCGGCTCGTCTTGTACGATCTTTGATCTGGCCTGGCTGGGCGACGTGGACCGAGTGGCTGAGATGATCAAGAGCACTCCGTCACTTGTGAATGAAAGAGCAAACGGAGAGTCGCTCCTCTTTGCGGCTGTTCGAGGAGGCGACGGCACAGTAGTAGAACATCTTTTGGCAAATGGTGCAGAGCTTCGGGTGAAAGGTCGCTACCAGCAGACTCCTCTGCAGGTTGCAGCCTATACCGGGCACACAGATGTGGTACGGATTCTCGTTGACCATGGAGCAGACATAGACGAAAGAGGCCCCTGGGGCGAGACTGCCTTGCACTGGGCCGCTGTTAGAGGACACACAGATGTTGCAACACTTCTGGCCGAACGAGGTGCAAACCTGAATATTCAGACTTCCAGCCACACCGTCGATTTGAACGTGCAGATGAGCGTTAGCCGGGATCCAATCGAACGCGAACTCCATTGGTCTGAGATTCACCGGAAACAGGAAACCGCTGAAAGGTTTGGGATCTATCTGCAAACGTTCGGTTCCCCAAAAATGTCATTCACAGAAGGCGATACACCCCTCCACGCGGCTACTTACTGGAATCGTACAGACATCGTCAAACTACTAACAGCCAAGGGAGCTGACGTGAATAAATTTAATCACTGGGGCACTACGCCGCTTCACTACGCGGTGGTGTGTCGCTACCAGGACATTGCGCAAACGCTGCTCGATAACGGCGCGAATCCAAACGCCAAGACAAACAAGGGCTTAACGCCCTTAGAACTCGCTCGGAAAGTCAAAGACAGAAAGCTTATCAGTTTGCTAAACAATCCGAAATACCAAACGAAGCGCTCGTGATGAAAAAGCAACTCGATCACGTGCCCTGTTGCGACTTCTGTATCTTGGCCCAGGGGTCGCGCAGCGTGGCGGTACGGTTGAAGATAAGCTTGCCGGCGGAGCTGGCGGGATCGAGGCAGAAATAGCCGAGCCGTTCGAACTGGAACCGGTCGAGAGGCTTTGCATGGGCCAGAGACGACTCAACCCGGCAGGACGTCAGGACCTCCAGCGAGTTCGGATTCAGGTTGGATTTGAAATCCATCCCTTCGGCTGTTTCATCCGGATTTTCCTTTGTGAACAGATTGTCGTACAATCGCACCTGGGCGGGGAGTGCGTGAGCGGCCGAAACCCAGTGCAGCGTGGACTGGACTTTTCGCCCGTCGGGCGCGTCGCCGCCCCGCGTGGCGGGGTCGTATGTGCAGTGCAGCTCGGTCACTTCACCGTTGGCGTTTTTGACGACGCCGGTGCAGGTGACGAAATACGCATAGCGCAGCCGGACTTCGCGCCCGGGAGCGAGGCGGTAAAACTTCTTCGGCGGAGCTTCCATGAAATCTTCCTGCTCGATATAAAACTCGCGGCAGAAGGGAACCTTTCTCGTGCCGGCGCCGGGGTCCTCGGGATTGTTGATTGCGTCCAGCTCTTCGACCTGGCCCTGCGGATAGTTGTCGATGACCACTTTGAGCGGCCGGAGCACCGCCATCACGCGCGGCGAGGTCTTGTTCAAATCCTCGCGCAGGCAATGTTCCAGCAGCTCGATACCCACGGTGCTGTTGAACTTGTTGATGCCGATGCGCTTGCAGAATTCCCGGATGGCCTGCGGCGAATAGCCGCGCCTGCGCAAGCCGGAGATCGTGGGCATCCGCGGGTCATCCCAGCCGCCGACCAGGCCCTCTTGCGCCAATTGCAGGAGCTTCCGTTTGCTCATCACGGTGTAGGTCAGGTTCAGCCGGGCAAACTCGATCTGTTGCGGGTGGTGTATTTTTTTGCCCCACGGACCTGAGCCGTCGTCGGTACGGCCCTCGTTGACCGCGTCGATGAACCAGTCGTAGAGCGGGCGGTGATTCTCGAACTCCAGCGTGCAAATCGAATGCGTGACGGTCTCGATGGAATCCTCGAATCCGTGCGCCCAGTCGTACATCGGATAGATGCACCATTTGTCACCCGTGCGGTGATGCGATGAATGCAGGATTCGGTACATCACGGGATCGCGCATATTCAGATTGGGATGCGCCATGTCGATCTTCGCTCGCAGCGTGCGTGAGCCGTCGGGGAATTCGCCGGCCTTCATTCGCTCGAACAGGCCCAGGTTCTCCTCGACCGAGCGGTTGCGAAAGGGGCTGTCCTTGCCCGGCTCGGTCAGCGTGCCGCGGTACTGCCTTGTCTGCTCGGCCGCCAGGTCGCAGACGTACGCCTTGCCCTTCTTAATCAGCTCGACGGCCCATTGGTACATCTGGTCGAAATAGTCCGAGCCATAATGGAGGTGCTCGCCCCAGTCCCAGCCCAGCCAGCGGACGTCTTCGATGATGGAGTTGACGTATTCCTGCTCTTCTTTCTCCGGGTTTGTGTCGTCGAATCGCAGATGGCAGCGGCCGCCGAACTCCGCGGCGATGCCGAAATTCAGGCAGATGCTCTTGGCGTGCCCGATGTGCAGATAGCCGTTGGGCTCCGGCGGAAAGCGCGTCACCACCCGCCCGCCCCATTTGTTCGTCTTGAGGTCCTCAGCAACAATCGCCCGAATGAAATCCAGCTTAGTATTTTCTTCTTTTCCGTTCAGCATTTTTATTCACCAATAAGAAAAGTACGTCCCCTGTACCATGCACAAAGATAGCAAATCCACGCCCAAAGTACAACCGGGGACATTCTGCCTGGTCCGGCTTTTCAGCAGCTTACTTAGCGGGCCTGAAAGAAACAAATGACGTCAGGATCAGGACGACTCCGGAGATAAAAAGCATCGTTCGTCGCCGGGGCTCACTGATCCGGCTGAGCCACTTGGGCATGGTCGCACCGGCAGCGCCGACGGCGGATTCATTCGGCTCGCCTATCAGAGCTTTGCGAGCGGCCGCCAACTGCTCGGCTTTCGCTCTCGGATACACGGTGTTGGAATCGTGAAGATTGGGGTCCGGGCCAAGAGTCGCTGGGACGAGGCGTCTGAAGAGATTGGGGTCTTCTTCCAGCTTTGCCAGCAGAAGGTCGTAGTCGGCGTTCAGAGACCTGAGCCGGTCCAGGGATTCCTGTGATTGCCCCAGCAGTTCCTTGTTCTGATAATACTGAACCAAATCATCGCAGAGGATGGAGCTGCACAGCGCGGTCGCACCGATGCTGAAAAACAGAACGAACAGAACCACCCGGATAGCATTCATAGGCCAAAGCAGAAATCGTTTATTGTATTTCGCTGCGCGTTTCTCGACCCTCGGCGGATCCCGATCGTCGAGATACGCCGTTCCTGTCAGAGATTATCGACTCGCTGCGGGCAAGTCAAGGTTCGGTTTTCGCCGACCGGCGGTGCGGCCGGGCGGGTTCCGGGCGGCGGACGAAGGTTTTTTCTCCAAATTTTGGGAAAATTCTCAAAAATCCCGTAACTTTTTCCGGGGTTTTGCGTCTATATATTTAGAAACACATGATAGGCCGTTCACGGAAGTTAGTGCTCAGGACAAGGGAGCCTGCCGGCTTGGCAGGCGGCGACGAAAACGAAATCATGCGTCATCACCCTCCTTCAAGAGGCCGATACCGACAGGATCGGCCTTTTTTTGTTGATAGTTTGGGGTTGATAGTTCATAGTACGAAGAACAATGAGCATGAGAATTCCCCTGACCAGATACGGTTGGCCGCAGGTGGTTGTTTATCCGGCGGCGGTGATTGCGGCGATGGTCGTCTTTCCACTGCTTTCCAGGGCGTTTTTGGTACCCTGGGTCGTTATCTCGGTGGAGAGCGTTCTGGCGGCCGTGCTGATATGGGCCCTGATGTTCTTTCGCGATCCCCAGCGTCGTAGTCCTTCGGATGGCAACCTGCTGTTGGCGCCGGCCGACGGCCGGATAACCGACCTTGCCCAGGTGCAGGAAAACGGCTTTATTGGCGGATCCACCCTGCGGATCGGAATATTCCTGAGCATTTTTAACGTCCATATCAACCGTGCTCCGTGCAACGTAAGGGTCGAAGCGGTGACCTATAAAAAGGGCAGCTATAAGAACGCAATGAATCCGGAATCCGGCCGGGTCAATGAGTCCAACAACCTGGGCCTGATCAGGACCGCAGCGCCCCAGGATAGACTGGTCGTTCGTCAAATCAGCGGGGCCATTGCCCGGCGAATCGTGTGCCAGACGGCGCCGGGAGAAGAATTGGCTGGCGGCGAGGAGTTCGGAATGATAAAGTTTGGGTCCCGAACGGAGCTTTATGTGCCCCTCCGCGAGGACGTAAAGTGTCTTGTACGAATAGGTGATAAGGTCAAAGCGGGCCTGACGCCGCTGATAAGATACGAAATTCGAGATACCGGAAATGTCGAGATCAAGGACTGAAGCTGCCGGCAGAAGGCTGCTCCGGCGGGTGCACAGGCAAAGACTCAAGTATATCGCGATTCTGCCGTCGTTGGTTACGATTCTCAACGGGGTGTGCGGCTTCACCGCGATTATTCTTGCCAGCAAAGGCGCAAAGCTTAGTATCGAGCCGCTTTCGGAAGCTGCCCGCATACCCTTTTTCCCCTTCGGCTCCACCACGTACGCGATGTCCGGCTATATGATTTTGCTGGCGATGGTTGCCGATATGCTCGACGGCCGGCTCGCGCGAAAAGTCAAGAGCACGTCCAGCTTTGGCGGCCAGCTCGACAGCCTTTGCGACGTCATCAGCTTCGGCGCAGCGCCGGCGTTCCTGATGCTCGCCGTTCTGGAATCAATCGGCTTTGGCGACGGGAGTTTCCTGCATCGCTCCGCCTGGGTGGCGGCGGCGGCGTATATGAGCTGTGCGGCTATTCGATTGGCCCGATTCAATGTCGAAAATGAAGAGGATGAGTCCGCCCACATGAGCTTTGTGGGCCTGCCGACGCCGGCGGCCGCGGGTGTCATCGTCAGTCTCGTCATACTCCATCAGGAAACACTCCCGACGGTAAATGTCATCCTTTATGCTCTGCCGTTCCTGGCCCTGGGGATAGCCATACTGATGGTCAGCAGGGTTCGATATCCACATATCCTGAATCAGTACCTTCGGGGCAAGAAACCGTTTGCGTACCTGATCCGCGTACTGCTGCTGGTTTTTATCGTCTGGTGGAAAATACAGGTTGCTCTTGTGGTGATTTTCTGCGGTTTCGCAGGGGGCAGCTTTATGAGATGGTTTTATTTCAGAGTTCTGGTTTCGCGCGTCCCTGCAAAATGGAGGCTCAAAGCAATCCACGATGAGGGGACTCTTGTCCCCGCAGCCTCGGAGCATTCGGCGTTGGCGACCGATCAAGCAACGGCTGACCACCGTGACGGCGGCCTTCTTTGATCGCGCAGGAAGTAAGCCCACCGTACGTCTGGCGGGCAAGTCGTACTCTACACAGAATGCGGGACCGGCTGCACATCCTGCTGTTTGACGCCGGACTGATTGATCTGATAGTACCGCTCAACAACTCCAATAAGCCGCGTCAGAACCTCCCGACCTTCGGGGCTTGCCTCCAGTCCGACAATCTGTAAGCCGAGCGAGGCGTTTTGGCCGTCTGCAGTTGGCAGGACGTTTCTGATCTGGGCGCTGAGCATCAGCGGCGTTTCATAAGGCAGCGGTGTGAATCGCATGCCGACAAACTGCCCCTTCTTGAAGCCTGCCGCGAGTGCAGCCGCGAGGTCGGCTCCCTGTTCCGGTGAGCTTAGATTCTGCTGCGGCACAACGACCTGCGCGCCGCCGGCAGAAATATCTATGAGTCTGCCGTGGCAGCAATTGCGCATCTCTTCGGCCGTATCCTGTATTCGATTTCGTTCTTCGCGCTTGCCGCTGCGATGCCACAGCAGCACTTGCACCTTCAGCGATTCCGGGACGCTGACGCGGAAATAACTTCTTCTCTGGACCACCTCGATTTTGTCGGGTGCGGCAAGAACTATCGTTCCGCCCCCTTCTCGATGGCCTTCGGGGCCGCGGGACGGCTCAAGACCTACCACGCTTGTATCGAAAACAAATTTCCCGTATTCGTACTTGAATGATATGCCGACGGGTTGGCCCACTCGTATGTTTATGGGACGCTGCCTCTTGTTTGCGGCCTCGCTCTCGACGCTGAGCCGGTCCCCGACAAGGTCGGCCAATACCACCTTCGCGACGTGCCATTTCTCCTTGGATAAATAGGACATAATGGCAGAGATCTTATTTTCGATGGCGATCTGAAGGATTTTTCCGGGCTCTACCCCTCGCGGTGTCATTACGTCATTCATGTCAACCTCCCACATATCGATCCGGAATCCAGAATCGAAACAAGGACTCCTTTAGAGAGTATATGAATTGTTCGGCCCTAAACAAAACGTCCTCACGGTTAAGTGCGGGCGGTTTTTTCCGGTGTGGCCGGTCGGATCCGGAGAGCGAGCTTGCCAAAAACCCGCCTTTCAAGTACCATTGCCGCACCTATGAGCGAAACTTACACAACGAGAAGGCTGGGGGGCGATAAACTGGCCCTTCTGGGCCTTTTTATTTTAGCGCTGTTAGCGGCGCGCTTTGTGGTCGCCTTGAAATCTGCGATCCTGCTTTCTGAACCGATTGAGTTGCCCCGCAGCGGACTATCCGTATCCGTGCCGATGGGAAACGGCTGGCTTAGTGAGGAAAAATGGGAATTTCAGGAGAACACATTCGTTGTCAGCAGCATTCTTAGCCTTGCTTCGGGCAATCCGATTGCCTATGCTCGTTGCCGGTACCTGCTGGCGGCCGAGCCGACGGCGCACCGGGTTCGGTTCGAGCAGAAGGCATCTGAGATTGACGGTACGATTGTCAAAATGGGCCAGATACAAGCCGCCACACTCACGATCGATTGGGCGCACATAGAGAAGCCGGAAATCCTTCTCGATACGTTTGTAGGCACGGCGGAGCTACCAAACAAGCGCCAGCTCGATATCGAAGTGAATCGGGTCACAGGCGATACCGAGTTGGCCGAGCAGACCTTCAGGGCGATTGTCATGAGCCTCGATTTCAAAGACAACCAACTGCTCGGCGCCGGCGCCGAAATCGTAGAGGCAATCAAAAGAAAAGGCATCGGTAGCCTCCTGGACAACCAGGCCCGGCAGACCTTCTATCTGATTAAGGATTCCACGGGGCGCGCCAGCGGATTTGCGAGCGACGCGCTGATCGACTCCGGCAGTGACGCTCCGTTTAACGTGCAGACCGCAGGTTTTTCTTATACCGAAGGCTGGCATACGATAGAGCAGGCGACGTCGTTCCAGTGCACCGACAAGCTCGATGAGTTTGTTTACAGGTGCCAGGCTCGCAGCACCGCTGGTAGAAGCGGCGCGCAGATTGTCCTGGACAAAACCGGGACCATGACCGTCACGGAATCAGGGATGCGGCCTGAAGAGAAAAGCTACCGCCTTGGTCCTGCTGCAATCCCGGATGTGTTCCTCGACCAGATCCTTGGGCAAATGCTGGATAACGGGAAGGAAGAAATCGTCGTGGATGTCGTCGATGCGCACGGCAAAATCACGCCAACGTTTGTCTCCAGGATCGAGGCCGCGAAGGACGACCCCGGCGGTCGAGACGCGGCGTATGCTTTTAAGCTGGAGCTTCTTGACGGGCGAGGCTTCTACGAACAGCTTTATCTGAACGAGCAGAAGCAAACCTACAGAACGCTTCTGCGGCAGGAAGATACGTATATCGTCGAGCGTACTACGGCGGAGGACATAATCCGTGAGTTTCCCGGGTACGCTCAATACGTTTTGCAAAATCGTCAAATACTGAAATAGAACATGACTGAGAAGGAGCTGCTTATGCGAAATAAGGCGCACGCTTCACTTGTGTTTGCTCTTTTGCTCTTCGCCGCTTGTTTCATGGCGTCCGGATGTGAGAGCAACCGTATGGGGATCCGCCGCGCCGGGCTTTTCAATCGCCTGAATGCGGAAAACTGGGGCGGCATGAAACTATGGTATCAGCGGCCCGCCCAGGAATGGACCGAAGCGCTGCCCGTCGGAAACGGGCGCCTGGGAGCCATGGTCTTCGGCGGTACGGAGCACGAACGGCTGCAGTTCAACGAGGACACCTTGTGGACCGGCCAGCCGCACGAATATCAGCATGACGGGGCCGTCAAGTACCTGCCCGTCGTCCGTCAACTGCTGTTCGAAGGCAAGCAGCGCGAGGCCGAAGAGCTGGCAATGGAGCAAATGATGAGTGTGCCTGTCCGGCAGGAGAAATATCAACCGTTCGGCGATTTGCTTTTGGATTTTCCGGGTCATGGGCAGGTGTCCGATTATCGCCGCGAGCTGGACATCGACTCGGCGGTTTCAACGGTTCGCTACCGCACGGGCCAGACGACTTTCACGCGGGAGGTCTTCTCCAGCTTCCCGGATCAGGTGGTTGTCGTCCGTCTGAGCTGTGATAAGCCGGGGCAACTGACGTTCAATGCCAGGCTGGGCAGCTCGCATCCCGATGTTCAGACGCTGGCCGTGGACCGTGCCCTTGTGCTGCGCGGTCAGCTTCAGGGGTACTCGAACCCTCGAACCAAAGAGACCCGGCCCAGCGTGCTGAAGTTCGAAGCCCGGCTGGGCTGCCGGACGCGAGGAGGCAGTGTCAATCTGACCGCCGATGCCCTGGAGGTGAAGGCCGCGGATTCGGCCGTGCTGGTCCTGGCCGCCGCGACGAGTTTCAAGAACTTCAAAGATGTCACCGGCGACCCGGCTCAGGCTTGTCAGAGGACACTCGAAGCCGTTGCCGGCAAGAGCTATGATACCTTACGCAGGGCGCACGTCGCCGATTATCGCCGTCTGTTCCGGCGGGTCGCACTGGAGCTGGGGACCACCAGGGCGCCTGAACAGCCGACCGATGAGCGGATCAAGAGCTTCGCCGAGCAAAATGCCCCGGAGTTGATGGAGATCTACTTCCAGTTCGGCCGGTACCTGCTGATCGCCAGTTCGCGCCCGGGCAGCCAGCCGGCTAACCTCCAGGGTATTTGGAACGACAAGCTCGACCCGCCCTGGGACAGCAAGTGGACAACCAACATTAACACGGAGATGAATTACTGGCCCTCCGAGGTCACCAACCTGTCCGAATGTCACGGGCCGCTCTTCGACCTGCTCAATGACGTGGCCGAGTCCGGCAGCAAGACCGCCCAGGCCCACTATGGCTGCCGCGGCTGGGTGCTCCACCACAATACCGATCTCTGGCGGGGAGCCGCGCCGATAAACGCTTCCAACCATGGAATATGGGTTACGGGAGGCGCCTGGCTCTGTCAGGACCTCTGGGAACACTACGCATTCACCGGCGACAAGAAATTTCTCAGGAAGCGCGCCTATCCTCTGATGAAAGGCGTCGCGACGTTTTTCGTCGATTTTCTCATCGAAGATCCGAAGACCGGCTGGCTCATCAGCACGCCGTCCAACTCGCCGGAGAATGGCGGACTCGTCGCCGGCCCGACGATGGACCATCAAATCATCCGCGACTTGTTCACCAACTGCATCCAAGCCTCGAAAATCCTCGACGTGGACGAGGATTTTCGCAAAACGCTGGTCGATATGCGAAGCCGGATCGCGCCCAATCAAATCGGCCGGTACGGCCAGCTTCAGGAATGGCTCGAAGATAAAGACGACCCGAAGAACGACCACCGGCACGTTTCCCACCTGTTCGGCCTGCATCCGGGCAAGGAAATCACCCGCCGGGGCACGCCCGAACTTTTTGCCGCGGCGCGCAAATCGCTCGAATTCCGCGGCGACGGCGGCACGGGCTGGTCCATGGCCTGGAAGGTCAACTTCTGGGCGCGGTTCGAGGACGGCGACCACGCGTACAAAATGCTCAGCAGTCTGCTGACTCCGCAGCGAATGTATCCCAATATGTTTGACGCGCACCCGCCGTTCCAGATCGACGGCAACTTCGGCGGCACGGCCGGCATCGCCGAGATGCTCCTGCAAAGCCACACGGGAGAATTGCATTTGCTGCCCGCCCTGCCGTCCGCCTGGCCGACCGGCCATATCAGGGGCCTGCGCGCCCGCGGCGGCTTCGAAGTGGACATCGAATGGAAGGACGGCAAGCTCAACAGCGCCGTCATACGTTCGAAGCTTGGCGGCAAATGCTCGATTCGCTCCGCCGCGCCGGTCGCGCTCAAATCGAACAGGTCCGTCCGCGGAACGGTCATTGAGTTCAACACGAACCCTGGACGCACATACGTCTTGTTGGCGAATTAGGTGCTCTCGCGGAGTTTTGCGCCGACAGGGTGTTGATAAATGTCCGGGCACAGAATATGCTATTGTGCGAACGGATAGGTTTCTGTCGAGCGATATTATGCAAACAAGGAAATTAGGCTACACCAACTTGGAATTGACGACCGTGGGTCTGGGCACGTGGGCAATGGGTGGGCCGTGGCAGTACGGCTGGGGGCCGCAGGACGATGATGAAGCGGTCGCCGCGGTCTTGGCCGCCCTTGAGACGGGTATCAACTGGATCGACACGGCGCCTGCGTACGGCCTGGGGCATTCCGAAGAGCTTATTAGAGAAGCCCTCAAGCAAAAAAGCGAAAAACCAATTATCGCAACCAAGTGCGGAATTCTCTGGAACGAAAAGAAGGAGAAGGTAACCTGCCTGAAGCGAGAAAGTATCCGTGAGGAATGTCACGCCAGCCTGAGGAGGCTCGGCGTCGAGGTTATTGACCTCTATCAGATGCACTGGCCGGACCCCGACCAGGACGTCGAGCAGGCCTGGGAGGAAATGACGAAGTTGTGTCAGGAAGGCAAGGTTCGGTATCTCGGCGTGTCGAATTTCAACGTCGAGCAGATCAAACGCGTGCAGAAGATTCACCCGGTCGCCTCGCTTCAGCCGCCCTACAGCATGCTCCGCCGCGAGGTCGAAGATGAGCTGCTGGACTATTGTGCTCAAAACAATATAGGTATTGTGGCGTACAGCCCGATGCAGCGAGGTCTGCTTACGGGTAACTTCAGCGCCGAGAGGCTCGCGGGCCTGCCGTTGGATGATCATCGAAGAAGAAGTTCCGACTTTCAGGAGCCGCAATTCAGCGCGACCTTGGAGCTTGTCGAGGGCCTCAAGAAAATCGCGCAGCGCCACGGCCGAACCTGTGCCCAGTTGGCCATAAGCTGGGTCCTTCGCCGGCCCGAGGTGACCGCCGCCATCGCAGGGGCGCGAAGACCGGCTCAGATTGTCGAAACAGCTCCGGCCGCCGACTGGCGCTTGGGCAAGAAAGATATTGAAGAAATTGAAAGACTATTAGCTAAACGTGAGGCGAGACTCAACAGCGAGATTAAGTGATGGTGGGGCAAGCCCCACCCTACCGCATCTAACACCGAGAATAACATGGCAGAGAACAATGACCTGTACACAAGTCCTCTTGTTGAGAGGAATGCTTCGAAGGAAATGGCAGAGCTGTTCGGGGCTCAGAAGAAATTCAGCACGTGGCGGCGGCTCTGGCTGGAGCTGGCCAGGGCGCAGCAGAAGCTCGGCCTGGATATAAGCCAGGGCCAGATCAGGCAGATGGCCCGGCACCTTGACGACATCGACTTTAAGAAGGCCGCGCGCTACGAGAAGCAATTCCGCCACGACGTCATGGCCCACGTTTATACCTTCGCCGACGCCGCGCCGAAAGCCGCACCGATCATTCACCTGGGCGCGACAAGCTGCGACATCGGCGACAACGCGGACTTGATTATTATGCGGGAGGCGCTGCAGATCGTCGCGGGCAAGTTGGCGGCGGTCATCGACCTGTTAGGCAAATTCGCAAAGAAATACCGTTCGCTGCCAACACTCGGCTTCACACACTATCAGCCGGCCCAGTTGACCACCGTCGGCAAAAGAGCAACGCTGTGGTGCTATGAGTTCGTGATGGACCTGCAGGAAATCGAGCATCGGCTCGATACGCTGCCCTTTCGCGGCGTCAAAGGCACCACCGGCACGCAGGCCTCCTTCCTGGAGCTCTTCGACGGCAATCACAGCAAGGTCAAGCAGTTCGACAAAGCCGTCGCTGCGGCGTTCGGCTTCAAGAACATTTGCGCCGTGACGGGCCAGACGTACCAGCGGAAGATCGACGCCCTTGCCGTTAACGCCCTGGCTTCAATCGCACAATCGGCTCACAAGATGTGCAACGATATCCGGTTGCTGGCGAACCTCAAGGAGATCGAAGAGCCGTTCGAAGAATCGCAAATCGGCTCGTCGGCTATGCCGTACAAGAGAAACCCGATGCGGTGCGAGCGGGCGACCTCGCTGAGCAGGCTGGTCCTGAGCCTGGCTTCCAGCCCGCAGATGACCGCCTCCGAGCAGTGGCTCGAAAGGACGCTCGACGATTCAGCCAACCGAAGGGTCGTCATTCCCGAAGCGTTTCTCGCCGTCGATGGGATCCTCCAAATCCTCATCAACGTCACGGACGGGCTTGTTGTTTATCCGAGGGTGATAGAAACTCACGTCGCGGCGGAGCTGCCGTTCATGGCCACTGAAAACATCCTGATGGCGGCCGTCAAGGCCGGCGGCAACCGGCAGGAGCTGCACGAGAAGATCCGGCTGCATTCGTACGCCGCCGCGGCTCAGGTGAAAAATCTGGGCAGGCCCAATGACCTGGTCGGCCGGCTCAGGGCGGACATCGCCTTTGCCAAAATCGATTTCCAGGAGATATTGGATCCGGAAGCCTACATCGGCCGGGCCCCCCGGCAGGTTGATGAATTCATCGCCGGCGTCCTGGCGCCGATCCGCAGAAGATACCGAAAAGAGCTCGACAGGAAAGTGGAGCTGAACGTGTGAATCTCGCAGGGCGGTGAGCCACGCGAACCCCGAGGTGCGAAGAATGAACAGAAAACAACTGATCAAGCGAATAAAAGAGACGGCTTATCTGGAGGGCGATTTTGTCCTTCGCAGCGGCAAACGAAGCAAATACTATCTCGACAAATACCTTTTCGAGACCTGCCCGGATATACTCAGGGCTTTGGGCAACGAATTCGCCAAACATATCTCCGCTGACGTAACCTTGATAGCCGGGGCAGAGTTAGGCGGTGTGGCATTGGCGGCAGCGACCGCGATGCAATCCGGCAAGAACTGGGTCATCATCCGCAACAGCAAAAAGGGCTACGGCACCGGCAAAATGGTTGAGGGCGTTCTGAAGGCCGGTGACGTGGTTTTGCTGGTCGAGGACATTGCCACAACCGGTGGGCAGGTCATCGAAGCGGCCAGGATTATCACCGAAGCCGGGGCGACGGTGAAAAAAATTGTGGCCGTAATCGACCGCAAACAGGGGGCGTCAGAGAACATCACCCAGGCCGGCTACGAATTTGAGGCCATCCTCACAAAAGACGATCTCGGAATAAAAGACGCGGATTAACCTGGCTTGGGCGGCGGGGCTTAGCCAGCGGACGATTCGAGTATCAATAGAGCATCTTCCCAGCCATCGGGTGTTGAGAAAGATTCGACGCCGGCGTTTGAAAAGTTGCCGGCTGAGACGGACTCGCCGGTTCTGGGATCAATCCAGGATGCGTTCACTTTGCCTGCCGGAGAAAGCTTATTCATATTGATCGAAAAGCCTGTCTTGCCGCCTAAATACACCATGGTCCATTTGCCGTCTTTATGACGGGCCGCCAGGTTCAGGACCTGTCCGGTGGTATTGCCGCCGCCTGCGAAAATCGACTGGTCGGGAACAAGATACCACCACTTTTTGAGGCCCAGGAATATCTTCTTGAGGATCCCCATCTGCACGGCGCCGGGCGCGTCGAGAGCCTTTCGCCAGGTCGGCAGCACGCGCCAACTGTCGTTGTGACCGTAGGTGTGATGGGCGCCGGCTAAGTATGAGTAATACGCCTGCCTGCGAATCCACAAAGGCGTGACGTCAAATCCATACTCGGTGCCTGCCTCGTATGCGCCCTCAGCCATCAATACCGGCTTGACCGGCTTAAGGCTGTAATCTTTGGTCACCATGGGGTAAATCAGCTCGACACTCTTCCACGTCTGCATTCCGTCGAAGTCCAGCCAGCTTTCGTTGTGAAGGAAGCTGGATGAGTATGGCGCGGGGTCGGGTTTGAACGTGATAAGATGGAGGCCGCCGTCGCCCTCGTGAAGGCCCGCCGCCAGCTCCCGAAGGATTGGAACAAACTCCTCTTTGGCCTCGGGCGTCATAGACCAGACGATATTAGGCGCTGTTTTGTACCGCGCAGCGAGCCATTTCGCCCACGCGCGGGCGTTCTCTAACGTTATGTATTTGCGGTATCGCTGATGATAAAGAGTTACCGAAAACACGACGTTATTCTCACGAGCAATCCGGATAACGGCATCCACGTTCTTGAAATACTCCTCGTTCGGTGTGAGAGGATTGTTATCTATCCAGGGCTTCTGGCCATAGACGTTGGGCTGTGTGCCGTCGCCGACGCCCATGAGCATCGCCTGAACGAAGGCAAAGCCCTTGCTTCCGGCGTTTTCGAGAATGGCCCTGGCCTCCTCCACTTTGTATTCACGAAAGATTTGCCACTGGGTGATACCTAACCAGAAGACCGGATTACCCTTCTGGTCCACAAAATATCTTCCGTTCTCACTGACTTTTACGGGGTAGGCCGGCTCTTGGGCTGATGCGCTTGCGGCAAATATCAGTAGCGACGCCGCTGACAAAATGATTTTTTGAGCTTTCGTTTCCATTTTCTTATCTCTCCTTTTCAATTTCTTCCGCCAGTGAGATAATTCTCTTGGCGATAGTCACTTTGCTTGCATCGCGAAGTTTCAGCCATTTGCGGCCGGCTGTCTTTATCAGGACGCTGGTCCTGACCGCACCAACGGCGGCGGGAGTGTTGGCGATTATCATGTCGAGGTTCTTGTCTTGCAGCTTCTTTTGGGCGCGGGCTCGGATAGCCTTATCTTCGAGGGCGAAGCCGACGAGGATTTGACGTTTCTTCTTATGTGCTCCCGCCCATTTCAGAATGTCGGGCGTCGGTTTCAATCGGATCGTCAGAGGTTGAGCGGTTTTCTTCAATTTGGTTACGGCCGGACGCACGGGGGTGTAGTCGGCCACAGCCGCGGCCATGATCAGGCAGTCGCACCGGCCAAAATGCTTCTTGACCGCCTCCCACATCTGAACGGCAGATTCGACTTCGACTATTCTTGCGTTACTCGGCGGCTTTTGAGCGGTCGGCGCGGTAATGAGTGTCACCTTGTGGCCGGCTTTGAGCGATGAGCGGGCCAGCGCATGGCCCATCCTGCCGCTGCTTGCATTGGAGATGAAGCGGACCGGGTCGATGTATTCGCGAGTGCCGCCTGCTGTGATTAAGATTCGCATCTCGATTCTTGATACTCGATTCCTGATACTCGATTTTCACTTTTTACGAGCATCGAGCATCCGGCATCGAGTCAAGCTTTCCGTTTGTCAATCTTCGAGGCGATTGTTTCAATCGCTTCGAAGATGTCTTTGGGCTCGGCCATTCTGCCGGGGCCTTCGGCGCCGCAGGCCAGCCGGCCTTCCATGGGGCCTATCAGTTGGACGCCCATTTCTTTTATTGTCGTGACGTTATTTTGAACGGCGGGGTTTGCCCACATGTTCTTGTTCATCGCGGGGGCCAGCAGCGTTCTGCCCGATTGAGTCTGGGGCCAGCACGCGCAAAGGATTGTGCTGAGCAAATCATCGCAGATGCCGTTGGCGATTTTGCCAATGATGTCAGCCGTGGCAGGGGCGACGACGACAAGATCGGCCCAATCGACCAGCGCGATATGGCTGATTGTGTATTCTTCGGGCGCGCCCCACATCGTCGTAAAAACGGCCGAGCCGGTGACGGCCTCGAAGCTTTTCGGGCCGACGAGCCGGCACGCGGCCTCGGTCATGACCGTTCGGACCCCGGCCCCGGCGGCGGTCAGCTTACTGGCCAGATCGACGGCCTTGTAAGCGGCGATTCCGCCGGTAACGCCCAGAAGAATATTCAGATTGTCAAGCATCGTTGCGCCTCGCTTGAGGGCCGGGCCGCACCGGAAGATTGCACTTGTCCGCGGCTCTCCCTATTTGTCCACGGGCTGTGCGGGTAATCCGTCATCGGGGGCAATCTTGTCCTGCAGGATTTCGTGGACGACAATCTCGAGCAGCGTTTTGCCTTCGGTATCCGTGATCAAAGGTCGAGCGCCCTGCAGAAGCTCCGCCAAGCGTTTTTGAACCAGCGCGGTCAGTTTGAATCTGCCGCCGATTTTGTTAATCAGGTCCTGGCTTTTCAGTTCGTTTATCATCTTTTATGTCTCTCACTTACTATCCGCCAAACAGGGGCGGACTCACCGATTTGGTTCTTTGTTTTCTTACGTTTTGGTTATTTCGTCTCGATAATTTGCACGCATTCGTTCACCGCCTGCTGCAAATCCTCGTTGATGACCATGTGCTCATAATATTGCCATGCGGCGGCGATTTCTGCGCTGGCCCCGTTCAGTCTCGCTTCAGCCGCCTTGGGGGCCTCTCGGCCCCTGTGATTCAGGCGCTCCGCCAGTTCCTTTGCCGTCGGCGGCAAGATGAACAACATGAGCGCGTCCGGGAAAATCGCCTTGACCTGCTTGGCTCCCTGAACGTCGATCTCGAGAATGACGGCTTTGCCGTCCTGGAGCGCTTCAAGGACTTTCTCTTTGGGCGTCCCGTAATGATGGCCGAATACCTTGGCATGTTCCAGCAGCAGACCTTTGTCGATTCGTTGTTGGAACTCCTTTTCGGATATGAACCAATAATCCCGGCCGTCCACCTCCGCTTTGCTCTTCGGCCGCGTCGTCACCGAGACGCTCAGATACACGTTGTCCATGCGTTTGACGATCTCTTTGCAGATGGTGCTTTTCCCGACTCCCGACGGGCCGCTTACGATTACCACCTTGCCTTCTTTGCTCTTTGTCTTGGTCATACCATTTCCGGCGCACATCTCTGACAGCGTTAAGGTCTTATTCCCTTTTACTCCACGTTCTGAACTTGTTCCTTGATCCGGTCAACCTGGCATTTTACATCCACCACGAAGCGCGTGATTTCAGTATCGGAAGCCTTGCTGGCGATCGTGTTGGCTTCTCTGAGCATTTCCTGGCTGATGAAGTCCAGCCGGCGCCCCGCCTTTTCATTTGCCCGGCAGCACTGATCAAATTGCTCCAGATGAGATTCCAGCCGGGAGACTTCTTCGGATATGTCCGACCGGTCTGCAAAAATCGCCACTTCCCGGGCCAGAATGTCTTCGTCCAGCTTCAGTTCCGCGTGCGCGACCAGCTCATCGACCCTCTTTCTGAGCTTTTCTGCATACTCTCGCAGAACGAGCGATCTTCGGCTGTGAATTTGCTGAAGGTCGTCCCGTATTGCCCGGCAGCGCTCCTTCAAATCAGCTTCCAGGAAGCCGCCTTCGACGGCGCGCATTTTTTTGAGCTGCTCCAGCGCTTCCCGGCTGATTCTCAGGATGACTTCTCTGATCTGCTCGGCTTTTTCAGCATCCGGGGAAGCCGACCGAATGATACCGGGCAAGTTCAACAAGTTGCTGATATCAATCGTTCCATGGATACCCGCCGCGGCGCCGGCCCGGCTGAGCTTCTGGGCAACGGCCTGCAACGCCGTCTGGTCTATGTCGAACAGCGCATCCGGCGACGCCTCTTTGAGCCGAAGCACGTAGTTGATCGTCCCGCGCGCCAGATTATCTCGCAGGAGCTTTTCGATATCCTCTTCCAGGAACGCCGCGAGCTCCGGCAGCTTCACAACGGCCTTGAAATACCGGTTGTTGACGGTTTTGATAGTGACGGCGTAGCTGACGCCGTCACATTCGCCGTATGCCTCGCCGTAGCCGGTCATGCTGTTTATCATAAGATCACGCCTTTACACCCAGTCCGGCCGCATCAACTACCCGGCAGATTCACCTCAGTACTGCCGTTGGCGTCACCGGTTGCTTCCTTGGGAGCTTCGGTCGGAAGCGGCGGTTCCGGGCTTGCCGCCGGCTCTTGCTGAGACTGCGGCTTTGCATCCGTCGCAAGTGGCGGTTCCGGGCTTGCCATCGGCTCTTGCTGAGACTGCGGCTTTACATCGTAGTTCCCCGTTGGGGCCGACGGCCTGTAGAATTTGGCCATCACCACGGCAAGGGTCAGAAACACACCGACCGCTACGATCGTCACCCAGGTGAGGAAATCGCCCGTCTTGGACCCCAGGATGCCGCTGGCCATACCCCCGCCGAACGCCGCGCTCAGGCCGCCGCCTCTGCCCTTCTGAATCAGAATGATCAGAATCAGCACCACGCAGCACAGGACAAATAAGACCGCCACAACGTTCATGATAAAGCTTACTGCCAACAACGGAAGACTAACCATACTTGTTCCCCACAAAACCAGGATTCAGAAAAAAAAAGCAATCCGATAATAAAACTTCAAAATAATCACATACGCTTACAGCAGGGCAAACCAATTTGCCCTTTAGGCCGCGGCCTCACGAACGTTGCGTTCAACTCACATAGCGGCCTCAATTATGGCCAGAAAATCATCTGCTTTCAAACTTGCCCCGCCGACGAGCAGGCCGTCTATATCCTGCTGGCCCATCAGCTCTGCCGCGTTAGCGGCTTTTACGGACCCGCCGTAGAGGATACGAATTTCCTTGGCCAACTGCTCGCCGTACATCCGGCTCAGCAGCTTTCGGATGAAATCGTGCACCTCCTGCGCCTGGTCAGGCGTGGCGGTGACCCCTGTTCCGATGGCCCAGACCGGCTCGTAGGCGATGGTTACGGCGGAGAGCTTTTCGGCACTCAAGCCGGCCAGCCCTTCTTTCAACTGCCGCGTGACCACGTCGTTCGTCTGCGAAGCTTTACGTTCCGACAGCAGTTCACCTACACACAGTATGGGCAACAGGCCCCCGCTAATCGCGGCCGCGACCTTTTTATTGATCAGCTTGTCCGTCTCGCCGATAACGTGCCGGCGTTCCGAATGGCCGCAGAGACAGTAGGTGCAGCCGATATCCTTCAACATGAAGGTGCTTACCTCGCCTGTAAAAGCGCCATCCGGCTCGAAGTACACATCCTGGGCGCCGACGGAGACGTTCGACGCTCCGAGGGTCCGGGTAACGGCTTGAAGATAAACGAACGGAGGACAAACAGCTACTGTTACGCTTTCGCTCGGTACCTCACAAGACCTGGAGGCGATACGCTTAGCCAGTTCTACACTCGTGTGGCTGTTCGTGTTCATCTTCCAGTTGCCGGCCACAAACGGTTTTCTCATAAAATTCTCCTGTATTGTCAGTCATCGCTCATGCCTTGCCATTCGGGGCGTTGGCTTGCGGGCGACGGACAATCACTATAATAGCTCCGTGGCTCTTGGAAAACTGCCTAATACCGAGAGCTGCAGGCAATGCTTGCGCGATTCTTCCAGTCCTTCGCGGACGTGTTCATCTGTCCTGTGCCCCAGGAAATCGACAAAGAAATAATACTCCCACTCTCTCTTCCTGCTTGGTCTGGACTCAATATTGGTCAAATTGATGCCGTACCGCTTGAAGACGTCCAGCACGTCAGCCAAGGCCCCGGCCTTGTGCGCCGTGCTGAATAGTATAGCGGTTTTATCTTCGCCGGTCGGCTTGGCGTCCTGCCGGCTGATGACCAGAAATCGCGTTACGTTATTGGCGGTATCCTCGATGTTTTCGCAGATAATGTTCAGCCCGTACAGCTCGGCGGCTATGCTGGACCCGATTGCAGCGGTCTTCGGCTCCTCGGCGGCCACCTGCGCGGCCCGGGCCGTGGAGGCGACGGCGATCGTCTGCGTTCCCTTGAACGTGGCGCTGAGCCAGTTTCGGCATTGGGCGAATACTTCCGGTTTGGAATAAATCTTCTCGATCTCTTCCAGCGGACAGTTAGCCAGCAGATTGTGATGGATGGCCATGAGGACCTCGGCACAGACCTTCACATCCGAATCGATCAGTGCGTCGAGTGTTTCTATTACGCCGCCGCCCATTGTGTTTTCCACCGGCGCAAGACCCAAATCGCAATGACCCTTGCTGACTTCCTCGAAGATGCTGGCGATGTCCGCCAGGGGCTCGTATTCGACGCTTTGGCCGAACTTGAGCATGGCGGCGGTGTGGCTGAAACTGCCGGCGGGGCCGAGATAGCCAATCCGCAACGCCCTCTCGAGAACAAAAGAACCACTCATCAGCTCGCGCCAAATGGCCACCAGACATCTGTCCGGCAGAGGGCCTTCATTGGCCGCAACGATTTTGGCGAGGACCTCCTTCTCGCGGTCCGGCGAGTACACGGGTTTGTCGGTCTTGTTCTTGAGCTTTCCTACCTCGACCACTATGCGCGCGCGCTCGTTGAGCAACTTTACGAGCTGATGGTCGAGCTCATCTATTTTTCTTCTAAGCTCTTCAAGAGACATATCTTCGCTGCCAGCCGTACTGAGGCATTTTTATAAAAACTAACATATTTAACAGAATTTTTCGCTTGCGTCAATGAATTTGGCTCATTAAGTAATATTTTGGGCACACAATCTGGACGAAAAATGCAGAAAATGACAAAATACGTCGTTTTTGAGACAAAATGGGGGTACTTCGGCCTTGCCGGGAGCGAATCGACCCTTTGCCGCACCTGTCTGCCTGAGCCGGCGTCGGGAACAGTCGAGTCGCAACTGCTTAGAAACCTGCCGGGCGTCCAATTCGATAGGAGGTTTTTCAAAGCTCTTCAGGAACAGATAACGGCTTATTTCGAGGGTTCGTGCGTGAATTTCAGCACGAAGATTCCTCTGGCCCTCGACGAATTCAGCGTGTTTTCCCGTCTGGTCTTGACCGAGTGCAGGAATGTGGAATTCGGCCAGACGGTGACCTACTGTGAATTAGCGAAACGAACAGCCCGCCCGTCGGCGAGCCGGGCCGTCGGCGGCGCACTGGCCAAAAACCCCCTTCCGCTCATTGTCCCATGCCACCGTGTCATCCGCACCGACGGCAAAATGGGCGGCTTTTCCGCCCCCGGCGGGATAGAACTCAAGCAAAGAATGCTCGATCTTGAGCGATTTTCGATCCTTACCCGCCAGACGTATGGCGGGTGAAATTTACGATGTGGCGATCCGGTCCGTCAGAATTGCCGGACCAGATTGCCCTTGATCCCTACCGCTGGCAAGATGCCAGCGGGACGCAAGGCCGGGACGGCCTCGCCACAATCGGCAATCGTAAATCGAAAATCCCTGGGCTATTCCAGATGGACGACGCTGCCCTTGTGGTCGGCTTCGAGGCTGGCTTTCTTTATAGCGTCATAGAGGTCTCGGCAATACCGCACCTTCTCAAAGACAAACTCCGGGTCGCTCTTGTCCGTCGTTGTCAACACGACCGTGCCTATCCCGAGAATGCAGTCGAGCAGACTGCGGCGCATCTTCAGATCGACCACGCGGAACATATCTATGTTGTCCACCCTTCTATCCAGGATTCCGCGGCTCCATTCGATTCGGTCTGCGGTTACCTCGTAGTAGATCATTTTGAGCTTCAGCGCCTTGAACAGCAGAATGAGCACGGCCAGGACTCCAAGCCCGAAGCCTGCAATCATCCGGTATCGGCCGATTGCGAAAGCCTGATTTGCCGTAAGTTTCAAACTCAGCAGATTGTTGGCCAGGGTTTCAAGCGGGAGCTTTGTCAGGAACCACGCCAGCGCAAGAACCACCAGTGCCTTGACCATCGCCGGCGCCATTCCCAACAAAGACGGCTTGTCGCCGAACAGAACGCCAGCGTCCGTTTCCTCCTCTTCGGATGACTGAGAATCCGACTCCATCTTTGCCTGCAGGGCCTTAGCCTTTTCGCTGTTGAGGAACTCTCCACAGAATCGGCACTTGACCGCGGCTACCTGGATAGTCTCGGCACAAAACGGGCACGATTTTGTCTGCATGTCAACGGCTACCATAAGTCATATATCGGAAAGACCCCGGTAATTCGAGCAGGGGATTCTTTTCCTAAGCCAAGGGCGACTTTCTCTGTCGAAATCTCTAAAGTGGAACATCCATTCGGATCTAATGTAAAGTCTTGTAAAAAAGCAGGTTACGGAACATAGCATGGCCTTTTTCGCTTGTTGGTGCAAAAAAATCACACAAATTGTAAAATATACTTGACATAATGTAATGCAGACTATACATTATGTATAGTGTGACTTACATAACAAGTTGTATTCGTCTGTTGAACATAAGGAGAAAAGTTATGAACAGAATGCAGAAAATTGCCTGGTTGTTTGTAGTTATGGTATCGCTTGGTGTTGTCTTCAGCATCGCTGCCACCGGCTTACTCTACGTTAAGGTTGGAGTACCAAGGGCATGGGCAGGGCTGGCATTCCTGGCCGTTGCCGGACTCGGTGGATTTGGGCCTCTGATTTTCAAGAAGGACAAGGGGCCGGTCACCTGCGACGAGCGCGACCGGGTCATCAATAGACGCGCAGCTCTGGCGGCTTTCACCACAGCCTACCTGTTTATCGGCCTGGCGTGCATGCTCCCCTTTTTTGTGCTCGGGCCGGATGGCTCGATGTCGGTGACCTGGCTGCCCATGATATTCATGGGAGCGGGCCTCATCACGTTTTTCGTACATTCGGTAGCCATTCTGGTTCAGTACGGCCGCGGGGGCAGAAATGAATAACGACCACATCAGTAATCAGATTCGTCGCTTGCGCTTTGAAAATGGGGAAATGACCCAACAGCAGTTGGCTGACCGCGCCGGCGTGACGCGCCAGACCATCATCGCCATCGAGGCCGGCAAGTACGCCCCCTCGCTGCTTCTGGCGTTTAGAATAGCCCGAGCTTTCAACGTCCCGATAGAGCAGGTCTTTCAGTACGGGGATAAGGAAATCTGACCTGTCAGGTCAACCGCGAAGCCCTTTACTTGAATTCCTGCAGGAGCTCCAGCAACTTGCGGTCGAGCTTGTGGCCGTGGAAGTCTTCGTATTGGACGTCTTCCCGGCCGGAGTCGATGATCCCGAACGAGCCGCGGAAGTTCCACATCGCCAGGCCGATGCCGTGGCCGGTGAGGATTTCGAGCACGTCCCGCAGCCAGGCCAGGACGACCTTGTGCGGCGTTTTGTTGAACGCCCCGCCTTCGCCACAGTGTACGCCGACGCCCTTCTTCGCCAGGTCGGCCCATTTCTGATAGTGTTCCTCCATGCGCTTGCGATCCCAGCCGTTTCCAGGCCAGGCCGGGGCGGGATAGTTCTTACTGTCCACCCAGGATGCCCCGTAATGGCTGATGAACATCGGCTGATAGGCCCGGGTACTCTGGCCGATGCCCAGGTCGGCCAGCTCCGGCGCCGGGTCGTTGCCCCAGCTCATCCCGTCGGCGATGACGATGCGGTCGGGATTAATCTCGCGGATCGCTTTTACTGTTGTTCTGACTACCCGCTCGTGGTCGGCCCGGCTCATCTGGTCGCCGACAGAGGGCGGTTCGTTAATCAGATCAAAGCTGAGCTTGTCTTTGGAAATGCCCTTGTACCGTTTGGCCATCAACTGCCAATGGAAGCAGAACGCGTCGAGCGCCTCTTTGTCTTTCCAGAGATTAAACGGCTCAGTGAATTCCCGGTTGACCGAATAGCCGGGCCCCCGGTGAAAGTTCAAACTGACGTGCAGGCCGTACTTGCCGCCGAGTTCGACGGCGCGGTCGAGCTTTTCGAGCATCGGCTCGTGGATTTTGTAGTTGTCGCCGTCCTCAATCCAAAGGCGATGGCACGTCGGCAGCCGGACAAAGTCGAAGCCAAAGTCGCGGATCCAGCGAAAGTCATCTTCCGCCCAATCGCCTTTGCTTCGCATCGTAAACATCTCCAGGAGGTTAAATCCCCGCCATCGCGGCAGCGCCGTTTGTGCCGGCGGTTGGCCGGGCTTACCTTTGCCCTTTGGCTCCTGTGCATACCCCGGCAGCGCCGCCGCAACCGCCCCCGCCGCAGCCATCTTCAAAAACTCCCGTCGATTGTTTCCCATAAGATTTGCCTCTACGAGAAGAGACGCTTCGTAACACTGAATTCACACATACGCTGTTATATGCTGGGAGCAGCAAATAGTAAATGGAAAAGAGTCTTTGGAAAATGCCGCTCAGCCGTACCCTATCCTTTTTGAAAGATCTGGTGAAAAATGAACCAAAGAGCGTTGCTTGGCCGATATGAAGTATGTATAATACCATTGTCTGTGAGCGAACATTACCCTTGTCTTCGGTTGGAAACAACAGGGTGCAGGAGTCCTAAGGCAACTCGCAACACCCGAAATGTGAATGGTATAAGAGAACACGTGACAAAACAAAAGCAAGAAGAAAAAGTGAGAATTGGCCAACCCAACCTTGTTGTTGGTTTAACAGGACCTTTCGGAAGTGGCTGTGGTGAAATGAGAAAAGTCTTGGAAGTTCTCGGTTTCCATCCCTTCAAAATTTCTGATGACATTCGTGAAGAACTTAAAGGGAAAAGAAAACTTCTTGAGAAGGGCAAGCTAAACTGGCGGAAGGTACTTCAGGACCACGGTAACGAAATGCGGAAGGGGAACGGAAACCAGGATTACTGGATAAGAAAGGTTGTGGCTCGAATTGATGGGGAAGGAATTGGAGACGGCAAGATTGTAATTGACGGTTTTCGGAACTTCCAAGAAGTGCAGGAGATTCGGAAGGTTTACCCCCATTTCTTCCTGGTTGCGGTATGTGCTCAGAAGAATGAGAGATGGCAGCGAGTGAAAGATGATTATGAGGGCAGATACAATGAATTTGAGAGAGATGACCGACGTGATAGAAGTGAAGATTTTACTTGGGGCCAAAGCGTCCAGAAATGTGTAGATGATTCTGATTATGTCTACTACAACAATGAGAATTTCTTGGTTTATCCACAGGGAAAAGAAGAACCAAACTTAGACAAGATCGAACGGACTTTGAAGAACCAAGCTGACGATTTTGTATCATTGATGCAAGGAATAAAGAATCACAGATGCCCCCATCCTGAAGAAGTACAGATGGCGGCCGCTTATGCACAATCCAATTCCTCGAAGTGCATTAAACGTCACGTTGGCGCGGTGATCACAATAACGCAGGATAGCAGAGAGTTCCCGATTTCGATGGGATTCAATGAGAATCCTCCTCATGTATCTACGTGCTCTGAGTTGCAGGTGTGCTGCAAAGATGAGAATATGACGGCGAAGTTAAAAGCAAGAGGAAAGAATATCCATTGTCCTTCATGTGGAACTCGTCATACAGACCTAAGCGAGCCATGGACCTGCAACGAGTGCGGTGAAAACCTCAAAGAATGCTTATATCCGAGCCGAAATATGGAGTTATGTACCGCAATTCATGCTGAAGAACGAGCGATACTAAGTCTCGGGGGACGCCCAGTTAATGGAGGCAGACTCTACGCTACAACTTTTCCTTGTTTTCAATGTGCTAGACTTATACTAAATGCAGGCATTAAGAAGGTGGTATATGTTGAAGCATATCCGATGAAAGAGACTACCGAGTTCTTAGAGAAGAATGGCATTGAAGTTGTACCATTTACCGGGTTCACTGCGAGAGCTTTCTTTAGGGTTTTCAAGAAAGTCAACTAATGACTTTCAAAAAAAATTCTGAATTTATCGCGTACAAAAATATAAGAAAGGTGGGCAAAATGTCAGAGAAGGACGAAGTGAGGAATCGCAAGAGGACGACAGGACGCGTTAAACCGGCACAAGAAAAGGATGAGCACAAGAGTACAGAAAACAAGTGTGAATGGAAAGGTGTTTTTGAAGACGTAACCTATTCGAGCGGACCAGGGGACAATATTTTTGTATTTGGATAGAATCTTCACACCTCGCTGGCGAGAAGGAATAAGTTTCATAATCATCGGTTGGTCAATTATTGGAGTCCGTCCTCTCTCAGGTCAATGAGGGAGCCGATCTTTCTAAACTTCTCGTCTCTTTCTTGTTGTATGAAACTACGAGTTGTGCGTGTAACGTCTTGTGTCTAACTTTGTTCACACAGCAGTACCTTTCAAAAAGATAATTGATTTTGAGTGCATATTATGGCGTTACCGGTAGTTGCGATAATTGGTCGGCCGAATGTGGGTAAGAGCAGTTTGCTCAATGCGCTAGCGGGCGAGATGATCAGTATCGTCGAGCCGACGGCGGGCGTGACAAGGGATCGCGTCAGCACGATTATCGCCAGAGGCGAGCGCTACTTCGAGCTTGTCGATACCGGCGGATACGGAATCGTCGATTGCGACCAGCTCAGCAGCCATATCGAGCAGCAAATCCTCCGGGCGATTGAACTGGCCGATCTCGTGCTGTTCATGGTCGATATTCGCGACGGCGTTGTTCCGTTAGACGAAAAAATCGCTCAGCTTCTGCGCAAAAACAACCTTGACGTCATCGGCGTCGCCAATAAGGCCGACACGGCGAAGATGTTCCCCGCCGCGGGAGAGTTTTCCAGACTTGGCTTCGGCGAGTTTCTGTGCATCTCCGCGAAAAACAACCTCAACAAAGCGGTTTTGCTCGATATGGTGTTTGACAAACTTGCACACGTGGAATCGAGCAGGCCGGCGGAGCCGGTTATGAAGCTGGCAATCGTGGGCAAGCGAAACGCCGGCAAGAGTACGCTCGTAAACGCCATCGTCGGCTCCGAGCGCGTGATCGTCAGCGAGACGCCGGGCACGACCCGGGATGCGATCGACGTGCGCTTTGAAAAGGACGGCAAGACCATCGTCGTCATCGACACGCCGGGACTGAAAAAAAAGAGCAAGATTGCCGACAGCATCGAGTTCTACAGCTCCGTTCGCGCCGCTCGGTCGGTTCAGCGGGCTGATGTTGTGCTGCTGATGATCGACGCCGCCGTGCCGGTTTCGCAGGTCGATAAGAAGCTGGCCAAGTTTATCGTGGATGAATACAAGGGCTGCATCATCATCGTTAACAAATGGGACCTGGCCAAAGAGGTAGCGGCTACGGATGACTACCGGGACTATTTGACTAAACTGCTGCCCGGCTTGAAATATGCGCCAATTGCCTTTACGACGGCGACCGAGGCGAAAAACGTCCAGAGCGTTCTGGACCTGGCGGCGGAAATCTTCAAGCAGGCAACAACCTGGATACCGACGCCGAAACTGAATAAGGCTCTTGCGGTTATCAAGGAGCAGCAAAGCGGTGGGGCAAGAAGGGGGGCCTCTGTGCCGAAGATTTACTATGCTACACAGGTGGCGACAAATCCGATTACGATCCTTATGTTTGTAAACAAGCCCGAACTCTTCGACGACAACTATCGCCGGTTTGTGGTGGGCAGGCTACACGAGATGCTGCCCATTGAGGAGGTGCCGGTACGGCTGTTGGCACGCTCGAACAGAGGAGAACGCACGGGATTCGGGTCCGGGAAACAAGATTGACACCGGCGCGCCTGGTAAAGTAAGATAGCGTATATATGATCTCTTCTATTGTATTGCTGTCCATTGCCGTATTTGCTGTGGCTTACGTTGTCTATGGGCGGTTTATAGCCCGACAAGTCGGCCTGGACAATAGCCGCCGGACACCTGCCCACGAGTTAAACGACGGCACTGATTTCGTTCCCGCCAAAGCTCCCTTATTATTGGGGCAGCATTTTTCAGCGATCGTGGCAGCGGCGCCGATTGTGGGGCCAATCCTTGCCGGGATGTTATTTGGCTGGTTGCCGGCGATATTGTGGGTGATCTTCGGCGCCGTCTTTATCGGCGGCGTTCACGACATGCTCGCGCTGACGGCGTCGATAAGACACAAAGCGGCCTCGATCGGCCAAATTGCCAGACAACACATTCCAGGCAAGATGTACATTTTCTTCCTGCTCTTCATCTGGATAGCTCTTTTGTACGTGATTATCGCTTTCACAGACATTACCGCGCAAACCTTCCGTACGGTTTCGCACGATACGGCGTTTGGGCCGGCCGTGGCAGCATCCTCCATTCTGTATCTGGGATTGGCGGTGGTCATGGGCGTGCTTCTCTACCGGTTCAAGATCAAACTCTGGATACTGACCGTAATTTTCCTCCCGCTGATCTTATTAGCCGTGTGGATCGGGCCGCGATTGCCCGCGCCGGTCCTTGCTTTCCTGGCAGGCGTCTCTGCAAAGCAATGGGATATCTGCCTGCTTATATATTGCCTGATAGCATCTATTATTCCATTGTGGCTGCTGCTGCAGCCGCGAGGTTACCTGGGAGGATGGATGCTCTATCTGACTATTATTATTGGTTTGATGGGCTCGCTGTTCGGCGGTTTCAAGATCCAATACCCCGCCTGGAACGTTTCGGGGCTGCACAGCCTTTCCGGCGGCAAATTGCTTTTCCCCTTCCTCTTTATCACGATCGCGTGCGGTGCCTGTTCCGGCTTTCATGCCATCGTCTGCTCCGGCACAACATCCAGACAGCTCAACAAAGAATCGGACGCCCGTCCGATTGGCTACGGGGCTATGCTGATGGAAGGCCTGGTTGCCGTTTTAGCACTGGCTACCGTGATGATGCTTCCCGCCGGGTCCAAAGATCTTGCGACGGACCCTAATCTCATTTATGCACAGGGTCTGGCTAAGTATCTGGGTCTGCTGGGAATAGGCTTCAACATGGCTTTTCCTTTTGCGCTGCTGGCATTTTCCACGTTCGTTTATGACACACTCGATGTTTCCACGCGTTTGGCGCGGTATATTTTGCAGGAGTTGACCGGCTTGAAAGGATTCCTGGGGAGCCTTGCAGCCACATTAGCCAGCCTGGGAGTCCCACTGATTTTTCTTTTGCTGACGAAGGAGAAAGCCTATCTGATCGCGTGGCCGATTTTCGGCACGAGCAATCAGATGCTTGCCAGCTTGACGCTGCTTGTCATATCGGTTTGGCTGATACGCTGCGGCAAGAGCGCTATTTACACCATCGTGCCGATGATATTCATGTTAGTGACAACCGTTTCGGCCCTGGTTCTTCAGATCAAGCCTTTTGTTCTGTCATTTGGGGACATTGTGCGCGGTGCGGCAGTTAAACCGGAAGTCATAACCTCCGGGGTTTGCGGGGTTGTTCTGCTGGTACTGTGCGCGCTGTCCATTCTTACAGCGGCCAAACCATTACTGGTCAAGCGGGATACTCAGCGCTGCGTGCAAGATGCTCCATCCGCGCAGACGAACTTGCGGCCCTGACGTTCTCCGTGAGGATCGGGACGCTGACGGCTTTCAAATTCCATCGCTCTACGGATTGTCAGCAGAAGGCAGCCGTATCAGTTTGAATTGAGCAATAACGGGTTGTTGATCCAATATGATCTCGTCTTTGCGGCGAGATTCGGCAGGAAAGTTGTAGATGAGTTCTCTCCTTATGGTTTCCGTGGATTTGGTGTCTTCATCGTCAATTTCCAATAGTACCTGGTAACGCATCTGCTCGTATGCCAGCCTGGCTTGCTCAGTGGCTCTTATCTGAATCGCTCCTATCACCTCATTCATGTTGCTGACTTCGACCTTATACTTTCCCTGCAGGTTTGCGCTGAGCAAATAGCCCACTGTTGCCGTGGTTATCGGAGAGCGTGTGAGAAGGTCTTCTTTGGGGAGTATTCTGACTTTCACGACGCTCCTTGACGGCCGCCTTTGACCATCGGGTAAGTCAATGTAGGGCGTGACTAAGATCGGGGCGATCCTGCCCTGCTCGATATCCCGCGCGGTCAGAATGGCCCGGGCCGGTTCGTTCCGTCCCCAATCCTCGGGCGCAAACATGCTGACCGTGGGCGGCTCAATGCTCTCGTGCTTCAGAGAATTCCCGTTTTCGTCAAAACACTGAACGGGCAGCGACTTTTCAAGAAGCAGAGCCACTTTGACCGTGAGATTAGCCGGCTTGCAGGAATCGACCGTCAGCCCGAAGCGTCGTAACTGGTCACTTTTCCTCAGGAATTCCCGAACGTCAAAAGTGGGATATTCATTAGGCTCAGCCATTCCTTCCTGCTCGGTATCAAGAAAGAACTCGAAACTGGGCGAGTTGGGCGAGCGATCTCTGATTTTTCGCCTGACTTCAGCGATTTTGGACGCCGGTCCCTTGAGCACAAGATTCTCGATGGGAACGGAGGTCCTTCCGCCGATGCTCACCCAGCGATTGGGAGCGGAGTCGTCAACGATTATCACGGCGCCGGACACAGGGAACGTCTCGTCCAGTGCAAGGTCGGCCCAAACCCAGATCAGGACCGTCAGGAATACCACAACGGCTATTTTGCTGATTTTTATTTGTTTCAACATCATATTGCTATCTAAGGCGTTCCCCATGGAGGGCTGTGCGTCCGGCGTGACTCATGAGAGTGCCTTTGCCAGATGTTCCTTAAGCCTGGGTTCATCCATATTTCGAATCAGCTTTCCATTCTCAGCAATAGACACTATGCCGGTTTCCTCACTTACCACCAGGCAAATGGCGTCCGAACCGGTTGTTATGCCTATAGCAGCCCGATGACGCGAACCGAGCCCGGTGCCGGTGACACCGCCGGCCTCAGCTAAAGGTAATTGTACCCTGGCGGCAATTATTCTATCGCCTCGTATCAAGACGGCCATGTCATGGAGAGCTGTGCCGGGCTGAAAGATTGTTTTGATCAGTTCAGAGGTTACCCGGGCGTCGATTCGAACGCCGGTTTCGATGAATTCGCCCAGCGCCACGCGTTTTTCGATGACGACGATAGCCCCGATTCGAGCGGCGGAAAGTTCGATCAGAGCAGACACCAGCTCTTCCACCGTCCTGGCTAAGTGCTGCGAGGCGCTCGACCAGAAGCGGCTCTGGCCTATTCGCATCAGAGCTCTTCGGACTTCCGGCTGAAAGGCGGTGACCGCGATAATCAGAACCGCAATCAGGAAACCGTTATAGAGGTACTGCAGACGCTGCAATGGAAACTTGTTCACAACCAGCTTCAAGACCAGAAAGCCCACAATCAGAATGAATAGAACAGCGCGGAACAGCCGTTCGCCGCGAGTGCCTTCGAGAAAGTCCACGACCCAGTAAACCACCAGCCCGATGCTGATCAATTCGATGGCGACAAACCACCACTCCGGGCCATAGCTCGCCACCCTTTTCAAATAATCAATGAGTATGTCCACAAACCCAATCCCTTTGTTCGCCCCGTGCACTCTGTGGCGCGTGTAGTGCAAGAACCAGTGCGGCATGGTACAACAACGTACTACGCGCACCGGGAACTACGATATCCTCTTAATAGAAACGCTCTTCATCCATTCTCCTTGTTCTTATCCGCCAGCAGGTGTTCTTTTGTCAGCCGGACAAACCGACACACCCCTGATTACCCCGAAAGATAGCCTGCTCCCGAGCGGCTGTCAAAGGAAAACCTCGACCAGCCCGTCTAAGTTCGAAAAAGAGTAACAGAGCCTCGCCAGCCTGTAGAGGCTTGCGTGGCCAAGAATTACAGGATTCCACGTCCGGAAATATGTGAAAGCCGCCGCTTTTCATATTTTCCCGAGGAACGCCGCCGGGACTCCACCGCCGTCGTGGAAGGTTCTGGTCGGGAAGGTGAACGGATGGCCTGTTTGCCGGCAGGGATAGGGTAATCGTGCCGGATGCCGTTTCAGACAGGCTAAGAGCAGCCCGATTATCGGAACCGTTCACAGAGCTCGGCTCGCAAGCAATGTTGCTGCGAAGGGTGTGTTTCAGATTACATGCAACCCCTTCAGCCACGGTTATGTCACTCATCGGCGACTCGATATTTGTCGATGAAAGAATGATATGCAAGTATAAGGAGAAGCGGATGAAGAACAGAAAACGGTTGAATGATTTGATAGCTATTCAAGGCAGTGGTGTCTCTTCCAGCCGCCTGATCACTTCCTCCCGGACATGGCTTGAGGTCGGTGATGTGATGAGTAAGGATGTCGCTACGGCCAGTCCCGATGTACAGGTACTTTCTGCGGCCAAGGTCATGTCCGAGAAGAAGATTTCCTGTTTGGTGGTGATGGATCATGAGATTGTAGCAGGCATCTTGACCGAGACAGACGTGCTCAGAAGGGTTGTCAGAAATGGCCAGAATTTCTATCGGACAAAGTTGGACCAGATAATGTCTTCTCCTGTAGAAACCGTATCCCCTGATTTGTCCGTTCTTGACGCCAGTGAAATTATGGGCGAGAAGCGTATTAAACGGCTGCCTGTTCTCGATAGCGACAAATTAGTTGGAATTGTGACGCAGACGGATCTGGTCCGAGCTTTGACATCCTACGGTCTGTGGAGAGACATTTCGGAGGTCATGAGCCTGAACGTGGCTGGTATTCAGCGCACGGCCAGCGTGGCAGAGGCGGCGGAGGTTATGACGTCTCAGGAGATATCCTGTATCGTGGCCTTGGATGGGGAGAGGGTAGCAGGGATTCTGACGGAAAAAGATTTGCTTGGACGCGTCGTAGCGCTGCACAAAGACCCTGCTCGCGTTAAGATAGAACACGTGATGTCCTCTCCCGTGGCCAGCATACCTTCTACATGCTCGATCTTTTGTGCGAACAGGATCATGGAGGAGATGAGCATTCGCAGGCTGGTTGTTATGAAAGACGAGCGCCTGTGCGGGATCGTTACCCAAACAGACATATTCAAGGCCGTAAAGGGCAAGCTTCAAGCGGAGGAAGAGAAGCATTTCAGATTATTGGAGGAGTCCAAAGATAGTATCTATACGGCCGACCTGGACGGGCTGATAACGTATGTGAATCCGGCGTTTATGGAACTGCTGGAGGTTCCCGATTTGGCCGAGCTCATTGGCCGGCCTTTCCTGCCCGAACGATTCTGGTTCGATCCGGAGGACAGAAAATCGTTCCTGGAGGATCTGCGAAAACGAAGCATTGAGAGTAAAGAGCTGGCTCTCAAAACGTTCAGCGGGGGAAAAATCTACGTGACCGTCTTTTGCAGTCTTACGAAGGACGTCCACGGCGAAATCAATGGAAGCCAGGGCATCGTGTACGATGTCACTCCCAACAAGGAGCTGGTCGCCCTGCGAGAAGCCGAAGAAGAGCTGGAAAAACTCAACGAGCACCTGAAGTCCGCCGTCTGGGACCTGACGCGTGCGAACAGAGAGCTTCAGGAGTTCGCGTACATTGCGGCCCATGATTTGAAAACACCGCTGCGGGCCATCGGAACCCTGGCGGATTGGATCTCGGTGGATTATGCCGACAAGTTCGATGAGCAGGGCAAAGAACAGGTTCGGCTGCTTGTGACAAAAGCAAAACAAATGACGGCTCTGATTGATGACATCCTGCATTACTCAAGGGCCGGGCAGAGTCTCCAGACGAACCAGCAAGTCGATTTGAACGAAATCCTGACGGAGGTGATCAGGGAGATCGCCCCGCCCGAGAGCATCAAGATCACGGTCGAGGATAAGTTGCCGGCCATCACATGCAAAAAGACACACCTCATTCAGATCTTCCAGAACCTGCTGGACAACGCTGTAAAATACATGGACAAGCCCGAGGGACGGATCAAAATCACCTGCCTCGAGCAGGACGATTGCTGGAAATTCAGCGTCGCGGATAATGGACCCGGAATTGAACGAAGGCACTTCGATCGCATTTTCAAGATATTCCAGACGCTCGAACCCCGTGACGGAATCGAGAGCACGGGTATCGGACTTTCGATTGTCAAGAAGCTTGTTGAGCTGAACAAAGGCCGGGTCTGGGTGGAATCCGAGGTCGGCGCAGGAAGCATATTCTTCTTCACGCTGCCAAAGTAGCTCCCCGACGAAAATAGAGCTTACCATCGGGCTATCAAGCATAGCCGCAACTTGGGCCGATCCCGACGTACGTCATTCTATATAGTGCACATTTTAAGCCGCTGTTTTAGTTTGACCGTAGGCATTCGTCCGATTACACTTTTTTCATGTATGTTGTTTTTTGGTCCTGAGCAGGTTGTTCCAACGCATTATGTCTTTGACTGGAGAGGTACAGGAGGTCTTGTTATGAGAGAAAAAGCAATTCATCGGCGTCGATTCCTGAAAAGTGCGGCTTGCGCGGCGGCCGGGGCGGCGGGTTTCCCGTACCTGGTCTGGCCTTCGGCGCTGGGCAAGGCCGGCAATGTCGCTGCCGGCGACAGAATCACCGTCGGCTGCGTGGGTATCGGGCCCCAGGGCACGGGGGTGATGCGTAATTTCCTGTCGCAGAAAGATGCGCAGGTTGTCGCGGTCTGCGACGTGAAAAGCGACGTGCTCAAGGCCGGCCAGGAGTTGGTAGACAAGCACTATCAGCGCACAGGCTGCGCCACGTACAAGGACTTTCGCCAGCTTTTGGCGCGCGATGACATCGACGTCGTGCTTGTTGCTACGCCGGATCATTGGCACGTGCTGGCGGCCTTAGCGGCCGTCCGGGCGGGAAAGGACGTCTATCTGGAAAAGCCGATGGGGATGAGCCTTGCCCAGGACCAGGCGCTGCGCACCGCGGTGCACCGTCACGGCAGGGTTTTCCAGTTCGGCACGCAGCAGCGTTCGAGCCGTGATTTCCGTTTTGCCTGCGAGCTGGCGTTGAGCGGCCGGCTCGGAAAGCTGCACACGATCAATGTCTGGTCTCCCGGCAGCAGTCAGGGCGGGGACCCGACGCCCGTGCCCGTGCCGGAATGGCTGGACTATGAGATGTGGCTGGGCCCCGCTCCTTACACCCCCTACACCAAGGACCGCTGCTCGAACGCACTGTGGTGGTTCATTTCCGACTATGCGCTGGGCTTCATTGCCGGCTGGGGCGTTCATCCGCTGGATATCGCACTTTGGGGCGGCGGCGAAAAAGTGGCCTGCCCCGTCGAAATCGAAGGCAAAGGCATCTGGCCCACCGAAGGCGTGGCCGATACCGCGATGAACTGGAACGTCGTCTGCAAATATGACAGCGGCGTCACGATGAATTTCACCGGCGATCCGTTCCCGGAAGAATGGAAGAAACGCTACGGAAGGACAACTTCTCACGGCACCGCTTTCGAGGGCACGGAAGGATGGGTGCACGTGGACCGCTCCGGCCTAAACGCCCACCCGAAAGAGCTGCTGGCCGCTGAGCTCGGACCGAACGACGTTCGTCTATACCAGAGCAGCAACCACGTCAGAAATCTCCTGGACTGCGTCAAGAGCCGCGCTGAGACGATATGTCCGATTGACGTGGCCGTGCAGGCGGATATAATCTGCCACATCAGTGACATTGCCATACGGCTGGAAGAAAAGCTCAAATGGGACCCCAAGACCGAGCGTTTCGTCAACAACGATGCAGCCAATCGTCGGCTGTCTCGACCCATGCGGAGTCCCTGGACGCTGTAAGAGACGAGCATGGTTTAAGAAAAAGTTTTATATCAAGGAGAGATTCAGATGACCAGGAAGCTTACGTTGGTACTGTTGTTTGCGGGTTTGCTTTTGGCAGGATGTCAAACGTCGCCGCAGGCGGGCGGGTGGAAGAGCCTTTTTGACGGCAAATCGCTCAGCGGCTGGAAGGCCAGCGAGAACAAAGATACCTTCACCGTCAAAGATGGGATGATTGTGGCGCACGGGCCGCGCAGCCATCTATTCTATATCGGGCCTGTCAACAATGCCGATTTCAAGAATTTCGAGTTCAAGGCCGACGTCATGACGACGCCCGGCTCCAATTCAGGCATCTACTTCCATACCGAATACCAGGAAAAGGACTGGCCGGCTAAAGGCTTCGAGTGCCAGGTGAACACCACCCACACGGACCCCAAAAAAACCGGCGGGCTTTATGGCATACAGGACGTAATGAACAACGCGCCCTCCAAGGACAACCAGTGGTTCAACTATTACATCAAGGTCGAAGGCAAGCACGTCATCATCAAGATCGACGGCAAGACCACGGTGGATTGGACCGAGCCGGAAGAACCGGCGCGTACGTCCGGCCGAAAGATCAGCCACGGCGCCTTCGCGCTGCAGGGCCACGACCCTAAGAGCATTGTCTATTACAAGAAGATCATGGTCAGACCTCTGCCCTAACAAGATTGGTGACTGCCGCATAAGAGATTTTTGTCGCCCAATAGGCAACAAGAGGTATGTGATGGCGGCGTGCAAACGGTTGGCGATATGTGCTTTGGTTGCTTTGCTGTTTCTTCAACCTGTGTCTGGTCGGGCGAAGGACGCAGTAGAGTCTTCCTCCGTAACCGGGCCGAAGCCAGCCTACACATGGCGGCAGACGGATGGCTCGCTGGCGATGCTTAATCACGGGCGGGTCGTCTGGCAGCTTAACTTCGATAAGAAAGAAGGCAAGCCCTACTTCCACCCGGTCTGTCTGACCGACGGCACAGAATTGACCTGGCACCGCCCGCCGGACCATCCGTGGCATTATGGGCTGTGGTTCTCCTGGAAGTACATCAACGGCCTAAACTATTGGGAAGAAGACCGCAAGACCGGGCTTTCGCAGGGGCAAACCGAGATTCGGCGCGTCGAAGTCAAGCCTGGCGACGATTACTCAGCGTACATCACGATGGAGCTTAGCTATCATCCACTTGGTGCGCCTGCCGTGCTGATGGAGGACCGTCGCATCAGCATCAGCGCCCCGGACGATCAGGGTGCATATCGCATCGACTGGACCGGCCGTTTCACCGCGGGGGCCACGGACGTCCTGCTCGACCGAACACCGATACCGGGCGAAAAAGATGGCCAAAGCTGGGGAGGCTACGCCGGACTTTCCGTGCGTCTTGCAAAGAATCTCTCCGGCTGGCAGCTCGCCGATAGCGAAGGCCGAAAGGGCTTGGAGACGCACGGCCAGAAAGCCCGCTGGATGGATTTTAGCGGTCGATTTACCGAAGTTCAGGTAGCCGGCATTGCCATCTTCGACCATCCGGACAACCTGCGGCATCCCTCGCCGGGCTTCGTTATCATGGACCCGAAGGTGCCGTTCGGCTACTTCAGCCCGGTCCGGCACTGCCCGCTGGGCAGTGACGGATTCAATCAGCCGTACACCCTGCCTGCGGGCAAGAGCCTGACGCTTCGGTACCGCGTTCTGATTCATCCCGGCCGGGCGGACAAGAATCTGCTGGATAGAGAATGGAAGTCATTCTCGCAGACGACCGGTCCCGCGGCGCAGATCGAACGGGGCGAAGAGTCGAAACTTGTAGGGTGGGCCTCGGCCCACCGATTCGGTGACGGTGGGGCAAGCCCCACCCTACCTCAACCTGTGGGCCGTTTGCACTTCAGCCGGCAGATGCCTTTTGCCGACGCTATCGACCAGATAAGAAATTGCGTTGACCCGCCCTTGAAGATCGCCGTGCTCTGGCGCGATTTATACGACAACGCCGACATCGACCGCACGACGCCCATCAACATGGACGACATATCGGGTGTCTCCGTAAGTGCAGCGTTGAAGCTCCTCTTGGCGGGCGTTTCAGGCCGGTACGACCAGCTCGGCTACACCATCGACGACGGTGTCATTATCATCGCAACGATAGACTCCCTCCCCAACAGACTCAAACCCCGCGTTTACGACATCGCCGACTTGCTCTGACATATATCAACTGGTAAAATAGATTTTGTTGTACGGGAGATGTTTATGACGCCAGCAGATTTTGGAATAGACGAGACCGCGATAGCTGACTTTTGTCGTCACTGGAAGATAAAACGGCTTGCGGTGTTCGGTTCGGCCGTCCGGGGCAGTTTAGGGCCCCAGAGCGACATCGACCTGCTGGTCACGTTCGCCCCCGACGCGGATTGGTCCATGTTTGATCATTATCGTATGGAGAACGAGTTGACCGATCTCTTCGCCAGAGAGGTTGACCTTGTAAGCATTCGCGCGATCGAAGAGAACCGCAACCGAATGTATCGCCAGGAGATTCTTAATTCCGCAAGGGTAATCTATGCAGCGTGATCTCTCCCTGCTTACGGATATGGCCGATGCAGCCCGGCTCATTCTGCAATTCAGAGAGCAGATGAGTTTTGAACAGTTTCGGTCCGACCTCAAAACGCAGTCCGCCATCATCCACCAGTTCCTTGTCATCGGGGAGGTGGCGAAACTCCTCTCGGATGATTTCAAAAAATCCAACAGCCAGATTCCGTGGTCGGCGATGGCTCGTATGCGCGATAAGCTTATCCATCATTATCGCGGCGTTGACCTTCGGGAAATATGGAAGGCTGCGGATACGGAAATCCCGAAACTTCTTTCGTTTTTGAACGAGCATCTTCCGGAACAATAGCAGGCAGGGTGGCCTTGGCGCAAAGGATTCTTCTCTGCCGATAGGTCCCCGGCTTGATTTGTTGAATCCACATACCCGTTAAGCGGATAAGCCATATTTTCCCTATACCAAATGTCTCGCACAGAGCGTCTGAATAGACAGCTGGCAGGTTGGAGGCGTGATATAAAACGGCGGCGGCCGTGTTAAAGGGGTCGAAGCCGGTAGAAAGCTGGAGTTCCGGCCGGGCGAGTTTGCGGTTTGATCAACTGTTTTTGTTCAGGGCAAAGACGTGAAAAGGTCCTTGAAAATGTCTGCGGTTGGTATATTCCTGACGGTTCTCGTTGCTGGGCTCGGTCCGCTTGGGCTGTGGATTTGGTCGCTTGGACCGCCGCCGTTGATGTCGTTCGATTTTCTGAAAAGCCGAGCCGTGGTGGCCCATGTCGAGAATGACCCTCGCAAGTCGCCGTTCGCATCAATACATGATTACTATTCGTGGGTTCAGTTCTATTCGTTCGAAGCGGACTTTAGCGATGTCTGCAAGGCTGCCGACGCCGAGCTATTAGCCCTTGGTTTCAAAACGCATACCCACTCAATTGAAGAGTACAAACAGCGAACATACGTGCTCGACGAGGCTGCTTCGAGCAAGATAGTCATTATCTTTGACAGACAAAGATTTGTTGGATTTCCGAGTGCGCAATTGCCGAAATCCTTGATTGTCAAGGCTTACGGACGCGAGCGTAGAGACGGTTGGGTCACCGTAAGAGTTGAACGGGGGCGGCTTCCCTTATGGCCCCCACGGTACTTACTGCACCGACTGAAGAGGGCTTGCAGGCCGACGAAAATGGCAATAATAGACGGGAGTGTTTTGATTTTTCATTTTTTGGTTGTAGTGAAAACATCTCCCATGCGTCTATGGTGGTAGAGTGGGCCTCGGCCCACCGATTCGGTGATGGTGGGGCAAGCCCCACCCTACGATTTCTGGCCTATGTCTCGCAACTCATAAACCAGATACAGGTCATCAGGCCCCGCATCGACAAACTTCACTTCGTTCAGCATGGCAGACGCAAGCAAACCATTATTCAAATAGGCTCTGAACATTGCCGTCAGCCGAAGTTGTAGTATTTTTTGACGGGTTCGTGGACTTTCCAGGTGCATTCGAGGTCTTCGGGGAAGATGACCAGGTCGCCGGGGCCGAAATTGACCGAATCGTTGCCGTCGCTGACGGTGACTTTGCCCTCGATGAGCAGGCAGGTCTCTTTTTCCGTGTAGGCCCAGTCGAAGGTGCTCGTAGGGCACTTCCAGGTCGGCCAGGACTGGCAGGTTCTTGCCTCCTCATCGGACGGTTTTCTGACAATCACATCTTTTACCGTAGGCATAATTGCGTCACTCCTTTACTGGATTCTCGATTCTCGTCGAGTATCGAGCATCTGGTATCGAGTATCCAGAATGTTCAGTTCCTACGCTCTTTTATTGACTATTGGCTATTGACCATTTACTATTGGGTCACGGCAACGCCCCGCCTGCGGCGGGAATAAGCAATAGTAAATGATAAGTCGCGGATAGTAAATACCAAATGTTAGCCAGACTGCACAGCGTGACGCTCGATGGGATTGATGGGGTCGTCTGCGAGGTGGAGGTGGACGTCGCGCGGGGCGGGTTCGAGAAATCCATCATTGTCGGGCTGCCCGACGCCGCGGTGAAGGAAAGCATCGAGCGGGTCAGGAGCGCCATCGTCAACAGCGGCTACAAGCATCCCAAAACCGCATCATTGATCAACCTGGCGCCGGCGGACGTGAAGAAGGCCGGCCCGGCGTTCGATTTGCCCATCGCGCTGGGTATGCTCATCGGCCAGAAGGCCCTGGCCAGCTCGATTCTGAACGACACCATTATCGTCGGTGAGCTGGCCCTCGACGGCAGGGTTAGATCGGTCAACGGCGTATTGAGTATGGCCATGAGCGCGGCGGCGGGCGGTTTTCGCCGGATGCTCGTGCCTCTGGACAACGCACAGGAAGCAGCGGTCGTTCAGGACATCGAGGTCTTCGGTGTCGGCTCGCTCGCCCAGGCGGTCGGATTCCTTTCGGGGCAGTTGCCGCTGGAGACGACCTGTGTTGACATCGAGGAGCTTTTTAACGTCGCAGCCGATTACGACGTTGATTTTGCGGACGTTAAGGGCCAGGAGAGCGTCAAGCGGGCGCTGACCATTGCCGCCGCCGGTGGGCATAACATCATGATGATCGGGCCGCCGGGAGCGGGAAAGACCATGCTGGCCCAGCGATTGGCGACCATTATGCCGCCTTTGAGCCTGGAGCAATCGCTCGAGACGACGCGTGTGTACTCCTCCGTGGGGCTGCTGGGCAAGAACAAGTCGCTGATGGCGACGCGTCCGGTGCGCATGCCGCACCACTCAGCCAGCGGTCCGGCCCTGGTCGGCGGCGGGCCAACGCCCCGGCCGGGCGAACTGTCCATGGCTCACTTCGGAATCCTTTTTCTCGATGAATTCGTCGAATTTCCCCGGCACGTTCTTGAGATGATCCGTCAGCCGCTGGAAGATGGTTTCGTCATCGTCTCACGCGCCAAGAAAACGGTCCAGTTTCCGGCTCAATTCATGCTCGTTGCGGCGATGAATCCGTGCCCCTGCGGCTATTTCGGCAGCGACGCCAGACGGTGCAAGTGCGCGCCGGGCCACATCAGCCGCTATCTGTCGAAGGTCTCAGGACCTCTGGTGGACCGGATTGATATTCATATCGACGTGCCCGCGGTCGGCTTCAGCAAGCTGCGTTCGAAATCAGGTCAGCTCGACTCGGCGACGATGAGGTCCGACGTGGTCAGAACCACGGGCATCCAGATGAAACGCTTCGGCGACGGGAAAATTCACACCAACGCCCGAATGAGCCACAAGCAGGTCGAGAAATTCTGCAAGCTCGATTCGGCGTGCGAGCTGATTCTGAAGCACGCGATGATGGAGTTCGGTCTCAGCGCCCGCGCTCACGACAAGATCTGCAAGCTGGCCCGCACAATCGCGGACCTGGCCGGGGCCGAGGACATCGCACCCGAGCATATCGCAGAGGCGATTAGCTACCGGCAATTGGACCGAAAACTGTAAAGCCCGGTCTGGGTGCCGCAAGACGGCTGATGCTTGCCTGATTCCGTGTTTTCTTCCGGTCGGCCCAGGCGATAACTTCTTCGAGCAATTCTTGACCGGCGAGAGGGAAAACGGTAGATTCTGCTGGAAAGCGTTATTGAATACGCACAGAAGAACTAAAGTTGACAGTTGACGAAAGGATATCTGAGATGTTTACACAGATTGTTGACGTGATGGCCAGAGAGATTCTGGATTCCCGTGGAAACCCCACTGTTGAAGTTGATGTCCTGCTCGAAGACGGCGGATTCGGCAGGGCCGCCGTTCCTTCCGGCGCCAGCACCGGCGCTCACGAGGCGGTCGAGCTGCGCGATACTCAGGCAAAACGATACATGGGTAAGGGCGTGATGAAAGCGGTTCAAAACGTCAATGAGATTATCGCCCCGGAGGTGGTGGGAATGGATGCATGCGCCCAGGAGGATCTCGACCAGCTCCTGATCAAGCTTGACGGCACTCCCAACAAAGGCAAACTTGGAGCAAACGCCATTCTGGGCGTTTCGCTGGCCGCCGCGAAAGCCGCCGCGGATTCGGCGGGATTACCCCTCTACAGGTACCTTGGAGGATGCGGCGCCAACATCCTGCCGGTGCCGATGATGAATATCCTGAACGGCGGAAAACACGCCGATAATAACGTTGATTTCCAGGAGTTCATGATCATGCCCATCGGCGCCAAGACGTTCCCCGATGCGCTTCGAATGGGCGCTGAGACGTTTCACACGCTCAAGAAAGTCCTCGCCGGCAAAGGATACGCCACCAGCGTCGGCGACGAAGGCGGTTTCGCCCCTATGCTCAAGAGTAACGAGGAGGCCCTTGAGGTGGTCACGGAGGCGATTAAGAAGGCCGGATATAAGCCGGGCAAAGACATCTCCATCGCCCTGGATCCAGCGGCGACCGAGATGTTCAGCGAGGAAACAAAGGACTACAGCTTCTTCAAGTCCGCCCCCAAGAAACGCGTTAGCTCGGATGCGATGGTCAATCACTGGGCCAAATGGGTCGAGAATTATCCGATTATCTCTATTGAGGACGGACTGGCGGAAGACGACTGGGACGGCTGGGAAAAACTGCGAAAGAAACTCGGCGACAAAATCCAGTTGGTGGGCGACGATCTTTTCGTGACCAACACAAAGCGATTAGCCAAAGGTATCGAGCTGGACTGTGCCAATTCCATTTTGATCAAGCTCAACCAGATCGGCACGCTGACCGAGACCTTTGAAGCGATCAACATGGCCAAGCGGGCCGGCTGGACCGCCGTTATCAGCCACCGAAGCGGCGAAACAGAAGACAGCACGATTGCCGACCTCGCTGTTGCGACCGGCGTCGGCCAGATAAAAACCGGTTCGCTCTGCAGAACGGACCGAATCTGCAAGTACAACCAGCTATTAAGAATAAACGAAGGTCTGGGCGAAGCCGCTCAATATGCGGGCTTTATGTTCAGCTAATGGATTGGCCGTGGAAGCCGAAACGCTCGGTTCGAGAAGGTCTGCGTGGTTTTATAGGTCCGTATGACCCGGCGGATGGAATCGGCGAAGCGCCCCAAAAACGTGCCCTGCGGCCCGCGGCGAGTTGAAAAATGCTTTGCGGCGGCGTTTTTCTTATTTAACCCGGCGGGAACTTATGCCGATAAAACACCTGGGACGTTTGAGTTCTTTGAGAAAAAGGAGATTGAGATGGGAATCCAAAACTGGTCGGAAGACATTCTTCTTGTCGATTTGCCGCAGGAGCCCGAAATGGGCGACGAGCTCAAAACGGTCACTGAAATGGTCCGCGACAGGGGCGACTGTGAGGTCGTAATTGATTTTTCCAACGTCGATATTATTACTTCGTCGAGCATTTCCAAGCTGCTGAAGCTTCGCAAGCTCTTAGCGGATTGCGGACATCGCCTCGTTTTCTGCAGCGTGGCCGCCGCGACTAAAGGAATCTTTACAGTGACGGGTCTCGACGGGATTTTCGAATTTGCGGATGACAAGTTTGTGGCCCTTGCGGGTTTGCAGATGGTCGGTTAGTTATGGATGAAGAAGCTCTGCAGCAGGTCGAGCAGATAGTAGATTACGAGTTCTCCGACAAGAGTTTATTAGAAACAGCACTTACGCACTCCTCCGCGGTCGATGACCGCCTTGCGAGCAATGAGAGGCTTGAGTTTCTGGGCGACGCCGTTCTGGCTCTGGTTATCTGTCAGGCCCTTTTCGAGCGGTTTTCGGATTACCTCGAAGGCGACTTGACAAAGATAAAGAGCAAGCTGGTTTCCCGCGAGATCTGTGCCCAGATTTCCGGGCGGCTCGGCCTGCCAAAATTCCTGAAAGTCGGCAAGGGGATGATTTCCAACCGCGCCCTCTCAGGGTCCCTGGCGGCCGGCGCGCTGGAGACAATCATCGCGGCCATGTATCTTGACGGTGGTTTCGACGTCGCCCGCGACTTTATCCTGCGGATCTTCGGCTCGCTGCTCGAGCAGGCCGACGCCGAACAGGCCCAGGGCAACTACAAATCGTTGCTGCAGCAGTACGCACAGGAGCGGTTTAACGCGACGCCGTCATACATCCTGCTGGACGAGAAAGGGCCTGACCATCATAAATGTTTCGAGCTGGGCGTCGTGATTACGGATCACCAGTTCCCGAGCGCCTGGGGGGCCAATAAAAAAGAGGCCGAGCAGAAGGCCGCCTTCAACGCCCTGGTCGAATTAGGTGTACTTGAGAGTCCCGCCGAAGAAGAGGATTAGCCTCGCACCTTCCGCAGATCGCACAGAGTTCACCGAGAATTCCAAATATAGGCTGTTTTGTATTCGAATAGAACTGTTGTTATCGGGATCGCAACAGTGGCGGCCCGCCCCACCATAGTTCAAAAGTGTAAGAATTTGTATTATACCCCGACTTACCCACCCCACGTATCGTGGACCTCCTTGCCGGATAATAGACGCCGGCTTATGCAACAAATCAAGTCGATCCGTCGGGCCATTCAAGGCTTGCGTGAAATCGGCGGGCTGATATACTTATGCAGATAAGGTCAATCCGACAGGCCGGACTTGTCTGGCGGACTGATTCGGAGAGGTGTCCGAGTGGCCTAAGGAGCAGTCTTGGAAAGGCTGTGTAGGGCTTGCCCTACCGCGGGTTCGAATCCCGCCCTCTCCGTTTTTCATTTCAAGAGCGTACCCCCCCATCTTTACCATCTCGAATTTTTTTTCACATTTTTTAAGAAAATTGCAAAAAAGGCATCCACATTCATCGGTTCTCAATCGCCTTATAAACAGACAGGTATTGGATGCTGATACCTGATAAGCGTTTTTTTATACGAAAGTCGGTTTTTATTAACCCAATTGATTGTGAGGAGTTGACTATGAAAAAGAGAAATTTTGTGTTAGGGATTTGCTGCCTGTTGTTTCTGGGCAGCATGGCTATGGCAGACAGACAACTGGGAAGGGCCGAGATTCTGCAGATTTTCGAGCAATTGACAAGCCGGCCGACAAAGACCTGGATATCGACCGGCACCATTGAGGCTGCGCACGAGCAGCACGGAACGCCAAAGACAACGAACCAGACGGAAATCGGCAATCAAATCGCCCAGGCAGTTCAGGAGTATCTGAACAATCCAAAAAAGCGGGAATTGACGGAAAAGCTGCAAAAAATGAGGCTTGACGCGATACCGTTCAACGTTCGCTACAGGCTGTCCAACCAGCACACAATGAATTCGACGGTTGTAGTGAAATTCGACGGGAACAGGTTCTCCTGGGACGTCACGGTCAAGTCGCGGACGGACTCTGTAAAGCCGGGCTCGAACTTGGCTGGCAATTTCATGACGGAGCAGTTTGACCTGTCCTGGAACGGCCGGCGCACCTTCACCTGGGATGGGCAGAAGTATACGATCTACTCTCGGAGCGGCAATTATGCCGTGGTGGATGCGGCCGGCTCGTTTCCACATGCGGTCAACGGCCCATTGACCGCCGGAGTGGTTCCCTGGGGATATGGGCGTTACACATACAAGAGCCTTGCCGCCGCCGGATCCTCGGCCGTCGAGAAAAATGTCAGCGGTCAAACGCAGGTACACCTGACGGTGAACTACTCCGACGGCACTGAGATGCTCTTTGTCCTGGACCCCAAAAAGGACTATGTGCTTGTTTCTCATCTGAAAAAAGGCCTCGATACGACCATCTCAACGCAATATGGGAGCTACCAGATGGTCTCAGGCCGATGGGTCCCCACGACTATATCCATCGAAAAATACGACGCCCAGACCAACAGGCTCCTGGGCTATGACGTCTGGAACTTCACGACGGTCAGCGGCAATACTCCTGCCTTCGAGAGTTTCAACGCCGCATACGAACCCGATACGCTGATCGAGCATCACTCCCACGTTACCGCTGCGCCTTCGATATATCGCTCGTCGCAGGTCATCGACACGGAGTTGCTGCTGGCCGAGAGATTGACGTTTGCCGCATCCGAAGGCGCCCAAGCCCAGAACTGTGCGACCGCGGCGCTGAAATACGTCGCTTCCAGGTTAGGCAAGGACGTTGCCGACCAGCAGCTCGCTCAACTGGTGGACGGAGCGGATAACAGCACAAGCCTTTATGAAATGAAGAATTTTGCGCTGCGTGCGGGCTTCCATTGCCGTGCCGTCCGGACGGATATTGCGACCCTCAGAAATTTGAGCGGCTGCCAGGCTATCCTGCATATTCCGAGCAAGGACCACTTTGTCGCGCTCGGCGATATCGACGATCAGTATGTGTGGAGCATCGACTTGGCGAATAACAAGTTCTGCTATCGCTCGGATGTCAACTTCTTTGATATGGACTGGACCGGGGGTGTTGCCCTGTTGATTTCGGACCGTCCCATCATGGGCGCATTGAGCGATATCAGCGAGGCCGAGCTTCGAACGATAACCGGGCGGTCCGGCTATACGTGCACCGAACTCCTGCAGGAATCCGATGTGATCTATTGCGCGGTGTTTGGCGGAGAGTGCTGGGGTTACTACGTGTACTATCCGGAGCGATACGGCTGTGAGTCCGCTCCGAGCGGCATGTGCATCGATGATAGGTTTCTCATGAGCGCGGAGACCGCCTGTACCCCAGACATCTATGACCTCTCGGACTGCGAGTATGGGGAATGGACCTTCTACTATATGCGCGCCTGTTCTTAGCAAGCTGGCCGAACAAGTAAGGAAAGGCAGGTGAAAATTCATAAAACCACCTGCCTTTCTTTCGTGCCCGGGCCGGGGCACCCTTTCGATCCGCGTTGACTTCTCGGAAGGGCCATCATAAGATATAGATTATGAAACGGTCCTGTTTTACGCTGGTTGAGCTGCTCGTGGTCATCGCTATCATTACTCTTCTGATGGCTCTGTCGATCGGCGTGTTACGTGGTTCGAAGCAGCGGACCAAATCGCTCCTGTGCATGTCGCGTATCAGGCAATTGGCGGTTGGTCTGACCATGTATGAAGAGGACAACCAAACGTTCCCTTACGGTTTTCGTGATGAATTTGTGCCCCCTCCCGGAGGATATCCCGGCAGTCCCGCCTATGATAAGCTAGGATGGTGGTGGTTCCACTCGATGCAGAGGTACGCTGACGCAAATGGGGCGGTATTCTGCTGCCCCTCGAAATCGCTGAGCCTCCCCAGACTCAAGAGATGTATCCTCTATGGGGACTACGGCGTGAACCGGTCAATATGCAGAAGTTCCAGCGGTGCTCAGAGCCGCAGCGAGGAATTCGACGGAACACCTTTGGCCGGCGGTGACATACCACAATCCAGCCGCACTCTGCTGATTGTTGACAGCGGCTACAGCATAATAACCTGGTGGCATGCGACAGATATCCCCCCTGTGCCGATCAGCGGGGCCCAAGGACGAGACGCCGCCTACGTACCCGGCCTTGAAATCAACAAGAAAAGAAAACTGCTGCCGGACCAGGAGCAGGATGCTGTCGAAGGCCGCCATCCGAACAAAACTGTTAACGTTGGATTCGCGGACGGCCACGTCAACGCCGTTAAAGCTGAGGATCTTTTTGTCGAGAAAACAGCCGATGGCTATGCGAACAGAAGCCCGCTCTGGTCGCCGAAGTGAGACAACTTAAAACGAGACGCCCTCGATAACCGCCTCGATTTCGGCGTCGGTGATGTACTTGATTTGCTGCACCGACGCCAGGCGGTACTCGTCATCGGCAGGGCGCTTCTGATAGAACTCCACCCTTCGGGGAAGACTTGTTTGGGGATCGACAAAAGCCCGCCATCTGTAATGAACCGAACTGTTGTCTGTGCTTGCGATCCACGTCAAATCGTACACTTCGGTACCTGCGACGTCGGACTGCGGAGCGGCATAGGTCACTTTGTTCCATTGAGCACCCACAGGAACATCAGAAGGCTTCTGAAATGGCATGAAGGCCAGAGTGAGACTCATCATTTTCTTCAAGTCGGCAAGGTCATATTCATTCAATCTGACCTCTTCCAGAGGTAGGCCGGTGCTAATATCCTTGCTTTTCTTGACGCCGGCGCCGATGTCGAATAAGACCCATTGAGATTCTTTCTTGAACAGGTAAGTTTTGAGCCTATCTGAAACCCACCGTTCTAATATGGGCTCTGTTCCATGATCGGCAAATCTCGCGATATAGATGCTTCCGATTTTTTCGACGGCGCTGTAAATCGTCCCTATCGTCACGGCTCTTGCCGCCGGTGCGTTGAGCAGCAGAGCCAGCCCTATCAAAATGATGGCGGCGGCGGCAAGGCCGGTCTTAAGCAGATGTTTCGCACTCGGCGCTGAGGCGGCTCGTTTCAACCGGGCGACAAAATCGATGGTCCGCGCGACATCTCCGCGGCCGATGTTCTCTTCGACCTTTGTCGGAGCTCCGGCGACGATCTCAATGGAGCCGCTGAGCGGTTGGACCTGGGCCGGTTCGTCCAGATGATAAACCGTGACGACGCCGGACTCGGCCCGCTCGGCGATGCTGCTGACCTTGCGATGCAGCTCCTGCATTTTGGCCAGGCAGGTCGGGCAGCTCTGCAAATGTGCGACAAGGGGCTTGCGGAATTCCGCGTGCCGGTCATTGGCCGGATCGATCCCATAGGGAAAAGTACAATCGTAAATGTCACTGGCGCAAACTGCTTCGCAGGAAAACTTGTTTTGAGGCGTCTCGCTTCGCAGCAGTTTCTGCTGGTCCGCTTCACGGCGCAGATACAATTGCTTGCGGCAATCCGGGCAGGCACAGACGTGTTTCAGAATCTCGGCGTTTGTCTGCTGAAAAGTCATCGACGCGACGGCCGGGACAGCCTCGCGGGCCTGAAAACAGCTCACCTCGCCTTCGGCTGGCTCGTCCGCGAGGAGCCGGCCCAGATGGCAAAGCTGTGTGTGCGTCAGACGCAGCTCCCGCAGGCTCATCAGTGCGTCGGAGCAGGCCCGGCATTTCTCAATGTGCCTGGTTATGGGAGTCGGTATTCGTATCTGCAAAGCCGGATCAGCCAGACTGGCGAGGAACGGCTTTACCATGTTACATTTGACAGGATCACCTATGTAGGCGAAATGGAGCTTCAGAAGGGTGCTGACAGCCGAGTCCTTCCAGCTTTGTTCGCGTTCGGTGCTCTGGTCAGCGTAAGCAAACATCATCTCCAATCTGTCTATCTCCGCCTGGCAGTCCCAGCATTCGGCAATATGGTTCAGGGTGCTTTCGGGGATACTTTCCCTGGTTTGCTCGCTCAGAAAGTCATAGTAGTACAGCCGGGCAGTGGTACAATTTGAGTAGGGATTATGAGAGATCATTGGGTGTCCCCCTTATCTTCGGGAATTAATTCTCGCATCTTCTTTTTTGCGGCTGAAAGATACCGATAGACACTTCTCTTGCTCAGACGCATTTTTTCAGCCGTATTGTTCGCATTCAGGCCGTTCTCGTAGTGATGAGCGACAACCACCGCTTGATGTTTCGGTAATTGGCGCTCGATAACCCCAAGCATCTGCTGTGTCTCTTCCGCTTCAATAATGCTGTCCTGGGGATCTTCCTGCGCCACATCGTACTTGCGGTTTTCGGCGTACTTCTCCACACTCTCTCGATGGATTCTCGTACGACGGAAGATGTCATAGATGTCATTTGTGATGACGCGGTACAGATACGCTTTGACGTCGGTAACGTGTGGCGGAATCGGATCGCGCACCAGGGAGATAAAGAGATTCTGAAAAATGTCATCCGCTCTTGATGGATCCTTGACGTTGAAACCGATCATAGCGCGGATTTCATCGCGGTACTGGCTAAAGACTTCCGCCGCTAATCCCACTCGCCGATGGATGTCGGTTCCACTATCCCCGCTGGGGGGCAACCTGTTGTCTGCCTCAGACATCTAAATCCCATCCCACGAATATCAAGCCGTCAACATTCGACGGGACGACTTCGCTTCATCCTGAAAAACGCAATATTTAGGTAGACCTCTTATACGATACAGGGAATTAGACCGCAAGTCAAGCCTCAGGCTGGCAAACACCCGGAGGTCAGACGCATCAGTTACCCTTGTATGGATGTAATCCCTGTATTAACAAAGACTTATAAATTGTTCACGGAAGCGCATCAGGCAATTCTTTTTTGGTGCTCCGGCTGTCTTGAAGCCGGCACCCTGAGATCTCATACGGGACATCATCTGCTCGTTCGGCTGCCGGAATATCTGTTCGCCGGTGTGTTCCTGCAGGCCGATTGAGACTGTCGCGAAAAACAAGCAGGGGCTGTAAGCCGCACAACTTACAGCCCCCTTTTGCTTTTGTTCGGCAACATTATCTTGTCGTTGCCTCCAATATCGCTGGACCTGCTCTACTTAGCCGGCAGGGAAGACTCCACGTTGGACCAGGCGCTCTGCCGAGCGGCGTCCGAGTACGTGAGCGACCAATCGTGCAGTGCCGGCGTAATGCTCGACTTGCTCGTGGAGAGATTCGCCCCGAGCCGGATAGTTCGGTCGGCCAGATCGCTCAGCCCCATTCCCACGGTCCCATCGTTGGAACTCGGAATATTCCGCCAGGGGTCAATCGGCGTTGAGCCGGTCGCCGGCAGCACGTCAACCGTCAGTGTCGTCCCCGTCGGCGCTGTCGCATTGAATTTCAGGAGGTCCCAGGTATCCTCGGTGCCGATGCTGATCGCAGTCGAGACAACCGTGCCGGACGGATCATGACCGCCCGGGCCGTACGTCCGCAGATTGTCGAAGAGTATTCCGCAATCAAATCGCCCCGATACCAAAGCTTCGGCCTTGAGCACCAAAGGCTGAGTGCCGCTGAAGGCTGAGACGTCCACCGTTACATCGCGGTGCGGTGTTACGATTCCATCCGTTCCGTTGGCGGACCAAACTTCCACGTCGCCGATAAGAACCGATGCCTTTAGACAACTCCCAAAGAAGAGACTGGCGTAATCAAATCTGAGGGTACTAACTCCAGTCCAGTTGACAGGCTGCCAGATATACCCATAATCGCCTTTGTTGTAAAAGCTCTCGTAGAAATACACGACGGCACCCGCCCACTGACCGTCGGTTGCCCACATGTTCTTGATTCCCCCGACGAATACATTCGGATTCGTGTTCCACCCATACCACCCGCTGAGCGTCTCGAAGCTGGGGTCCTGAATGACAGAAACCTGGGGGCCAAGACCGTCACTGCCGCCGCCGGCCAGAATGACGTTTCCGTCGGTGGTCGTTTGCGTGTGGGTCAGCGTATCGGCCGCAAAGTCAGACTCGCTGGTTTGGGACCACATCTCCATCGGCCTGACCTTCACGCGGTACCAGTGCTCCTGGTTCGGATCCAGGTCGCTGAATGTATGGCTTTTACCGGTTATCCAGCCGCTGTCGGCTATGACCGTGGCGAAACCGGCGTCGGTGGCACATTCGGCGTAATACAGAGTATCCGCCACGTCCACAATCACGGACCAGTGATTCAGTGTGCCCGAGGAAAGCGCCGAATCGTCGGTCACTTCAAGCGTCCAGGTACCGTGGACGTCTTTGCCGACCAGATCGGAGAGATTGCCCTCGGGGCGATACGTCCCTGCAAAAGGAGCTGAACCTTCCGTTATCGGCAGGTCGGCGTCGCTATCGAGAATCGTGTCGGCAAAATTGTCGCCCAGCCCCCCCACGTCGGTGAACAGCTCGACGCGGGTCCCGTCCGGGGCGATCAGAAACACGTCCAGGTCGGAATCGAGCCCGTGAGTAATGTCCAGCTTCACGTTCAAATCCTCGATCAGACCGGCGTCTTCGACGACCAGCGTTGCGGTTGCTGTGCCCTTGTCGGGAATGGGCACGGCGACGGCAGACTCATGCTCTTTCGCCGCCCCGGCATCCTCCCAGTACACGGTATCGTAGATTCCTCCCGGGACGCTCTGTCTGACGTGAATGACCGGCGCCGGCAGCGGCTCCTGGACCTCCGTCTCCACAATCAAGCTCCAGGAATTCAGGGTCCCGGCGCGGTTCACGCTCCAGTCATCCGTGACTTCAAGCGTCCAGGCGCCGAGAACGTTTTTGGTCTTGAGAGTGGCAAGACTTCCTTCGGGACGATACGAACCTGCGAAAGGCCCTGTGCCGTCGTTGATCGACTCGGACGCTTCATCGTCCAGGATCGTATCTTCAAAATTAGCCGATGTACTTCCGGCGTCGGTGAACAACTCGACGCGCGTGCCGTCCGGCGCGATCAGAAAGACGTCCAGGTCCGCATTATACGGGTGTGTGATGTTGAGTTTCACATTCAAATCCACAATCGGGCCCGCATCGGCGATGGTCAGGGTCGAGGTTTCCATTCCCTTGCCCGGAATGTTTTTCGGCACGTCACTTGACTTATACTCCTTGCTATGTGCCACCATTATTCCTTGCGCCTCCGTCCAGACGGGAAGTGCAAGGCAGCCTAAAACAATCAGTAGAATTCCGAGCGATGGTACTCGAAACAATTGGATTCCAGCTTTCATTTTTTGACTCCTCAAAAGGGCTGTTAATACTTGAGATTCACGGCGCACCAAAAGCACACCAACACCACCGACATGATAATTGCACGACACTCGCACGGATTTTGTACCCTCTTTCTCCTTTCTTTCTCCTTTCTCCCTGCAGGTGAGGGGAAATTCGAAAGGCCACAATGACTATTATACTTTCCTGCACATCACGGTCAATAAGAATTCGCCGAAAACGCAAGCAAGGCAGCCTTATTGCGGCAAACAATGGCAAAAGGTAACTATGCTTGCTCTGGCACTTCTAATATACAGGCGATTCTCGCAGCCTGAATGTGGATGGAAAAATCAGAAAAATCCTAAAAAAATGATAAAAAACTCAAATTTTGCTTGAGATGCCTCTTTGGAACGGCTTCGCGGCACAAGTTCCGCCGGCCCGGATTACTATTGCTGTTTTTCTGAAATGTTAGTAACAAGGGGGCCTATGCCAGGTGAAAAGAGTAAATACCGCGTCTTTGTCAGTGCCGCAGAACCCAGCGCAGACGCCCATTGTGCTTGTTTTATAAGTGTCTTGAGCAAAAAGAGTTACGACATAGAATTCGTCGGCGTCGGAGGACCGAAAATGGCTCAGGCCGGCTGCAATCTGCTTGAGAGCACGGCAGGAAAAGCGGCCATGATCTACAACGCCGTCACCCAGGTCGCCCATTTCTACAAGCTCATAAGACGCATAAGTCGTTTCCTGCAAAACAATAACGTCGATTTGGTCATTGTTTGCGATTCGCCCTCGTTCAACTTCCACGTTGCAAAAGCTGCGAAAAAAGCGGGCGTCAAGACCATTTTTTACGTCGCTCCGCAGCTCTGGGCGTGGGGCGGCTGGCGAATTCGCAAGCTCCGTAAACTTTGCGATAAGCTCTGCTGCCTGTTGCCCTTCGAGAAGGACTGGTTCGGCAGTAGAGGCGTGGACGCGGTCTTCGTGGGCAATCCGCTGCTCGACGAGTTGAAAATAGAGACCGTTCATCCTACAAAATACCGCAATTTCAGCCCTGAAAACGCGAAAATAGCCATAATGCCAGGCTCTCGCCCCGCTGAGATCGGCTCGCTCTGGCGCCCGATGCAGCAGATAGCCCTGCGGCTGAAGCAGAAGTATCCTGGCGCAACATTTGTCGCCGTAGCGGTGGACGCCGAACGAGAAAAGGCCCTTAGAGCGGCACAAGTGCCCGGCTTCGAATGCCGGTACGTCGTCGATTCGGTCTATACAACGGCTGCTGCGGCCGACTTTTCAATAGTGGCCAGCGGCAGTGCGACTCTGGAGGTGGCCGCCGCCGGCTGCCCGATGGTCATCATGTATCAGTCCAGCAAGGTTCTCTGGCATCTGGTCGGGCGGTGGCTCGTCAAGACAAGATACCTGTCTTTAGTCAATATTCTGGCCGGCGGAGAATTAGTGCCCGAGTTTATGCCGTATTTCAGCTCGATTGAACCGATTGTGGCAAGTATCGAGCGGCTTCTGCGAGACAACGGTAAGTTAGCTCAGGTCAGCAAATCGCTTACAAATCTGGCCGAACCGCTGGCCGCGAAGAACGCACGTGAAGAGGTGGCAAAGATTGCCGTGGAAATGCTGCGTTAAGTAGGGGCAGGCCCATGTGCCTGCCCTGGGGCAGCGCCAAACCTCGCGTCCAAAGCCCGGAGATTTCAGTGAGTGAACAGGATAGTATTCGAGAAGTTAGTAAACCCCATCGAGGGGTCAATATCACGGCGACTTTTGCCTGCCTTGGTGCTTTGTGCGGCTGGTCCTTGGGGCCGATCTTCATAAAATATCTGACCGGATTTCTGGATTCCTGGACACAGAACGCCCTGCGCTATTCGGTGGCTTGTCTGTTCTGGCTGCCGTTCCTGCTGTTTTCCGTTAAAACAAAACGCCTCGACGCGAGGGTCTGGCGAAAGGCTCTTGTGCCGGCGGCCGCGAATATAGTCATGCAGTGCCTGTGGGCGGCGGCGTTTTACTACGTCGGCCCGGCCTTTATGGTCCTGCTGACCAAGACGAACGTCTTATGGGTTGCAGCTTTTTCGCTGGTCGTTTTTCCGGAGGAAAGGGTGCTGGTCAAAAGCAAACGGTTTTGGATGGGACTGATGCTCTCGCTTACCGGGTTGGCTGGAGTGATGTACTACCAGGTAAGCGCCGAGGAAGCCCGGACGACTATGGGCATCGTGATCGCCCTGACCGCCGCTTTTACATGGGGTATATACACGGTCTCCGCAAGAATCGCTTTTCGAGATATTGACTCGCGCAGCGCCTTTTCCGTGACGAGTCTCTACACGGCGGCGGGCCTCAGTGTGCTCGCTCTTTTCTTCGGCAAGCCGGCCGACTACACGCAAATGGGCGCCTGGCAGTGGGTGTGTGTGGTGTTTTCGGCGGTCGTGGCGATAGCATTCGCTCATACGTCGTACTACGCTGCGATGAAGCGCATCGGGGCGACAATCCCCGCTTTGGTGATCCTGGCCCAGCCGCTCATCGTCCTGGCGATGTCTTCCGTTGTCTTTGGGGAGTCGTTCAACGTCCAACAGTTGTTTTTCGGGGCGGTACTCCTGGCAGGCTCAGGCTTTGCCATCTGGGCACAGCAGCACCTCAAGAGCGCCGGCTAAATGACAACGAGAATTGGTCGGTTTGAGTTATTTTAAATAGGCTTCTCGGACGGCGGTGGGCGTCACGGTTGCGTCAAAAATCGCCACTTCATCTATGGTGCCTGCAAAAGCATTGTCGGCGGGTTCGTGCGTTGCACCGATGCGTACGTCTTCGATACAGTCGGTGTCTATCCGGGCCTCTTCCATCTTGTAAATCGTCCTGCGCTTGCCGTCCACATAGAGTAAGACATCGCTGATGAGGGGATGGTCTACGTCAACCGGATCGAGTACGACGGCCACATGATGCCAGTCGCCGTCACCGACCTGCTGCTCGTTCGCAGAAATGAATCCTGATCCGCAGGATAGTCTGAGCCTTTGATCCTCATCGACCTCGATCAGCCAGTATGCCCCCGGCTGATTCCGTCCCCAGACCACGACGGGAAGCCTGACGGTTGGAGTTCCCCGCGTTTTGATCCAGGCGAAGACCGCGCGAGGGTTCCTGCCGCAGATACCGGGATAGCCCGGTACCTCTACGTAATCGTCCGCGCCGTCGAACTCCAGGCCGCCGCCTACACGTCCGGTGACCCACTGGGAATTATCCGCAGAGAAGCCCACCAGAGAACCGTCGTAAGAACCCATGCTGTCCGCAGCGACCGCCCCGGCCGTCTCGTCCAGCGGCCAGTGCGCCGCCGGGGCCGGACCGGAGGCATCCTGCGTCCACACCTGACCCAGGGCGGCCAGGTCTTTGTTGTCTATCCGGTCGTCGGCGGACAGGTCGCACGATGGATTCCAGCTCGCCCCGCCCGCCTCGCTGAGCCATGCCGAGCAAAGTGCCGACAGGTCATTTGCGTTGATGATTCTGTCGCCCGTGCAGTCCTGCGGCACGGAGCCGTCCGTCGAGAATCTGTAAGTGCGGGTAAACTCAGCGACCTCTCCGGGCGCCAGAGTGACGATGATGAACTGCTCGGGCGAGACCTGGTAAGAGGTGGTCCAAATGCCGACGTATGCCGACCGGAGCGACGAATCAATGACGACCCGCTGGCCGATGTCACTCTGCTCGACCGCAATCGTATCAGGACCGAGGTAATCCTGTGGTTTGTAGATCCAGATCTTGGGAACACTTGAGATCGTCTTTGTGTAAAGGATCATATTGGCCAGGCTCACCATGGGCGGATTATTGTCAACAAATTTGGAGCCTCTGCCTACCTGCGTGAGCACCGGCGGCTGCCATTGCGGTACCTCGGGTGACGCGGTCATCTGGTACGGAAAGTACACCCTGTAGTTGGGTCCCACGTTTTTTCCACTGAAGGTCAGGAAATTATGAAGGTATTGCTCGGTGGTAAAAGTCTTCGTCCCGGTATTCGTCAGGACGTAGTGCATGAGGATGCGATCATTTTTGACGATCAAGTCTTCTTCGAATCGGCAGCCGTAGCCATTGGCTGTTCCGGATAAGGTCTGGACGAAACGGGCGCGATCCGATTCCCACGTCGTTGTGGTTTGCGCTAATTCCACAATTGGGTAACTGGTGCTGAAATTGTACGGCGAGGCATTGCGTTTGAGGATGCCCACGCCGATCTTGAGGAACGCCGAGCCGTTCGAGCCTTCGTTATATCCGGGCGGGTCGGGCTGAAACGGCTCTTGTCCGATGTCAAACTCCATGGGCAATCCGCCGAGATAACCAAGAGCGCCTCCGTTGGTCGGTGAATAGCAGAAATCACGGTCGTTGAGCTGCACTCGGATCACATTGGCGACGGGCGAGAACCGCAGCCCGCGGTTCCAGCGGCAGTCCGGCGAATTGGGATCGCCCACTTCCACGACCAGGCTGCCGCTGTGCAGAATTCGCGTTCCGGCGTGTATGGGTTGTGGATTGTCGGCGGCGGAGCACGTCCCGCACATAGCCGCTGAAATGGCGCCTGACAGCAGGAAAGATAATGCCTTTTTCATGTGTGCCCACCTCAAATCCAGTGATTTGGGCCCGACACCGACGGGCCGCGCCCTGATACCACTATCATAGCACATAAGAGGGTACAAACCAAATCTGAGCCATTTGCGTTGTAAGCATTTTTTCTCGAATTCACAGGCTGGATCGAAGTGAGATTGCCATGGGTTGGCGCTCCCTCGGCTTCGGACATCCATTATAGGCTCAATGAGGCCCGATTTTGACAGA
>Ga0210377_10000027_pt1 | contig 144962 bp, 118 predicted proteins | sample PLM4_65_b1redo_FD_155480 | JGI IMG/M metagenome (GOLD analysis project Ga0210377, IMG submission 155480) | Groundwater sediment microbial communities from an aquifer in East River, Colorado, USA - PLM4_65_b1 redo | ecosystem: Environmental > Terrestrial > Soil > Riparian zone | place: USA... | reverse complement strand
TTCGTCTCCGGTTGCTCTCCACCCCGCCTCGCGGCGACGCAGTTACCGTTGACTACCGGGAGTGGACATCTCCCGGGAGAGGACTTTCACCTCTCAGATGCGCGTGCTTCCAGGCGCACGATTCCCGACAAGCGGGAATGACGACTTTTTACGACTTCATCAGATTTGATGGTCTCGTAAGAAGTCCTCTGCGTCTTGCGGTGGATAATGACTTAGAATGTATCAGCCTAAAAAGAGCAGTTGGCCGCAAAAGAACGCAGAGATCACAAGGAAAAATCAATAGTTTTGGCAGTACAATCGCATCACCAAAATGGTGAGTGGGCGTTAAGTATTAAGAGCCTTATTTTCTTTGCGTTCCTTTGCGGCTAAAGAAGCCAACTGCCGTTTTTAGGATCAGATTTTATCTGCAGTTAAGCGCTCTTTTTTATCGTCTCAGAACCTGCGGGTGATCGTCCCCGCGGCCGCGTTGCTTCTCAGAACCACACCCGGAACAAAATCGACGTTTCTCATCCATGAGTATCCATACGTCAGGGCCAGGTCCGTGTTTTCCGCCGCGTTCAGGTGCGCGTTCAAGGAAAGCTCGTGCGCTGTTTCGCGCACCGGCCCCGACAGACTGTGCTCCGAACGATCATAGGCGAGCGACCAGCGCGCGTTCTTCTCCGGGAAACGGCAGGTGAGCTCCGCAAACAGGTCCCGCGAATCAGTACCCATGTGGTGGCCGATGATCTGGCCATGATAGGTGTAGCCTGCGGTATAGACGCCGTGCGTGTACCATACATCCGGCCAAAAACTCACATGATTCGTGGCATATTCCGCGCGCAGGCTGATCCGTTCATAGCTGAGAACTCGCGGCAGATAAATGCCGTACAGGTCCGCCAGCTTGTACGGCAACCCGTTAAAGCGCTGCCGGTTCTCTTCCCCGGCCTCAGCCCAATAGACCTGCAGAGGTTGCAGCTCGAAAGGCAAGGTCAACTTCAGATCATACCCTGCTCTTTGATCGCCGACGTTCGTGTTATTATGCTCATTGATCCCGGTCAAGCTGCTTATCCATGTGCTCCGGTCAGTGGGCCGGCCCCGGCCGCCCAGGAGGGCTGTTCTTTCGAAGCCTATCTCAAGGTTGGGATGAGGTTTGAAGTTGACCCGCATGCCCCAGAAGTACGGCTCCGATATGTCAGTCCGGTCTTTTTCGAGCTTTGTCACAAAATAGGTAAAACGGTACGGCCCGAGATAACTGAATAACCACGGCAGAGTACTGGGAATCGGGTTGGTCAGCTCCAGCATCGTGAAAGGTTCGGCATTATTTGAGAGAAGTATGGCCCCATGATGCCCCGGCCCCCACCACTGCGAGTTTTTCCCGGCGATCAGGTCCCACCCGAGATCAAAGACGGCATAGGCCTTCCTGAAGAAGAGCTCGCTTCCTTCACCCTGCGCTGCGGTAAATTCCGGGTTGAAATAGAATGAGAACCTGCCCAGATCATCCGCTCTCGAGGTAATGCCTGCCTGACCATTCGATCCATGTCCGTACAGGATCCCGTCATTGTTGTAATTCAGCGCCTGCTCTTTTTCCCGGGCGAGCTTGTACGTGAGCGATCGCGCTGATGCATTCGTATTGACATACTTTCCATAGAGCGAGTCCACCGGTTTGACCCCGGAAGAACCGGAGTTCTCAGGTCCTATCCTCTGCGATAGTTCCCTGACCAGGCTTTTGATGAAATCGCTGCGGCCTTCGGCGTTCTTCCCGGCTTCTTCGAGCAATCGCGTCGCTTCCGCTCGGCTCATGGGTTTCGTGGTGAGCAATGCCGAACGAACGACACCCTCGGCCTCCAGGCGGGAGAAAAGCAGATAGGCAGGGTCGCCAAGATCAAGGTAGGTTGCGGCTTTCAGCGGAGGAGGGAAGAAAAGGAGAGAACATACCACTCCGATGCGGATCAATCGATATCTCATTCCCTGTTTCGTGATAAAGCAGCTCGATTGCTCAATATTTTTTTTGTGCATTCTCAAGTACAAGGGCAAGAATAACCCCGATAAACAGGCTCAGGATGCCGGCCATGGCCATGTTCAGGGCTATCCGGGGAGAGGACTTCCTTTCCGCGGGTATCGCCGGATCGACGATCTGCACGGTCGTATTAACTGACTTGTCCTTCATGAACTCAGCGAGAGCGACCACATAGTAGTTCGCTATTTGAGCGGCAAGTTTCGGATCTTTCCATTCAACAATGATCGTAATGCTGCCTTCCTTGCTTTTTTTGAATACGGTGATCTTTCTCCCAAGCTTTTTTACCGCGTCCTCCATGAGCGGCGGTTTCGCAGGATCCTTCCAGGCGCCCTTCGCTCCGTCCCATTTATCCCCGTTAAAGACCCGCAAAAGATCGAACCGCCTGATGATCATCTCGGCGACGGTCCTGCTTTTCAGGAACACCAGGATCTTGTCCGCAGGTGAGGTCAAGCCGCCCAGGGACCCGGCAAATGCGCCGGCGAGGGGGCTGGCAGACAGTGCGGCGCCAAGGCCGCCGGATTCGGGGGCAATTGCGAGGATCAATGCCTCGGACTTGTAATACTTGGGAAGCATCAGGCTGACGATCATGGTGATCCCGACGGACAGGGTACACAGAATGACAAGCATGATCTTTCTGCGCCATAAGATTTTCCCGTAGTCCAGAAGGTTCATTTCGCTTTCGCGGATTGTTTGTTCTTGCATAAGAATCTTCCTCTTTTTGGAGCAAGGGTAATCTGGACCAAGGCAACCATGTTGCCGTATTCTGGACCGAGGCAACCACGTTGCCGTATTTTACGTCGACACGGTCGACTCGCTCCATACAACCGGCTTAATTCTGGACCAAGGCAACCGCGTTGCCGTATTTTACGTCGACACGGTCGACTTACTCCATACAACCGGCTTAATTCTGGACCAAGGCAACCGCGTTGCCGTATTTTACGTCGACACGGTCGACTTGCTCCATACAACCGGCTTAATTCTGGACCGAGGCAACCACGTTGCCGTATTTTACGTCGACACGGTCGACTCGCCCCATACAACCGGCTTAATAATCATCCTCAATTTTTACTTCATCGAACGGAAATTTCTTCATCAAACCTTCGACATATGCCCCGTCACTCCGGTGTCTGAAATAGAAACTGCCCCACGGATACTCCTCCGCATTCTTGACATAACTGTGTTTGACAGGGTTGCAGTAGATGTAATTCAGCCTCGCAAAATATGAGCTTTCATAGGTTATACAGGTGTCCCAGTAGTTGTTGAAAATTTTCGGCACGTTTCGTGCTGCAGCATTGTTCTTCTTGACAAACAATGCTGCAAACTTGTGATATTCGGCAACAAACGTCGACAACTGAACTTCCCCGTTCGGAGCAGTCGTCATAATATGGTAATGGTTATCAAGAATAACCCAATCATCCAGCTTCCATCCGTATTTATCGCAGGCTCTCAATAATGAGGAGAAAAGTCTTTCCTTCGCCGGGTCATCAAGCAGCCTCTTTCGTCCATAAGTGGATGCAGTGATAAAATACTTGGCACCTGCTTGATACAAATGCGGCGGTGTGTGCGCGTATATTTTATATTCTTCCATGTTGGACCAAGGTAATCTGGACGTTGCCGTATTCTGGACCAAGGCAACCGCGTTGCCGTGATTCTATTAAAGTGATTACGTCGACACGGTCGACTTGCTCCATACAACCGGTTTTAAATTCTGGACCAAGGCAACCATGTTGCCGTGCTTTGGACTTTACGTCGACACGGTCGACTCGCTCCAAACTAGAACAATATCGTGATGGTTGCGATCACCACCGCGGTCTTGAACATGATGTCGACGACGTCCTTGGTAAATCGCATTCCCGCATTGCGCTCGGTTTTTTGTGGAACGAAGATGGTGTCGCCGGCCTGCAATTCCTTATCTTCGATGTTGCCGATGGAGGGCGAATCTCCGCTGACGGCAGCGCCGTTTGCCTGCAGCACATACACCTGGTCCTTTTCCGCGTATTTGGTGTAGCCGCCGGTCCGGTTGATGACATCTCTTACGGTAATGCCGGGCAGGAACACTTGACCGCTCGGGCTGTGGACCTCGCCGGTGACCAGGACCTCCTGCGGTCTCTTGGGAATATAGATCGAATCTCCGTCCTTAAGCAGCAGGTCATCCACGGACCCGGCCCACTGCTCCACGTTGCCGGTTATATTGATGGCAACCCTGCCCTCAGACTGCTCCCGCATGTTCCTCAGGTTTTCGACGAGGGCCTGGTTGAGGGCCATCTCCGCTTTCGCGGCAATCGCGTCTTCAGGACTGAGCGCCTGCGCCGAGCCTGAGGCGGCGTTCTGGAGCACGTGGGACTGCATCCGGACGATGAAGGATTGCAGGTTTTTCTCCTGGCTGTTCTTCACATCCGCGCGTTTGAAGACCGCTCCATAAGGGTATGCATCTTTGGTGAAGCCGCCGACCCGTTGCATCAGATCGCTGAGGCGTTCTTCTTTGCTGATCATATACTCGCCGGCTCTTTGCACTTCCCCGCTCACGACCACCTTCTCGACCGCTTTTAACTTCGAATAAACCCGTACCTGGTCTTGCGGTTCCAGCTTGAGGTTCTGTGCTTCATCGCCCGCCATGAGGGCAGCCAGATCAACAGGGATGACCGTTCGGTCCATCAGGTTCCGGTTCAGTCTGATGACCTCGGCCCTGCTCAGGTCAGACTGGGGAAGGAGCTGTCCCTGGATGATAATCTCCCGGATAGTGAGAGCAGGATTCCATTGAAAGTTGCCTTGCGTGCGGACAACGCCGCTCAGGTTTACGGTTTCCCAGACATTGCCCGGGTTCTGTTCGACGCTGTAGATCTGGATCCGATCCCTGGGTTCCAGTAAGATATTCTGGGATTCGTCCCCTTCCAGAAGCGCGGCGAGATCGATGGGAATGATGGTCCGTTCTATCATGTCTTTGGAAATTCGAATAACCTCCGCCCTCTTCATATCGGCTTTGGGAAGGAGCTGTCCCTGAATGACGACCTCACGAAGTTTACTGTCGGGCCTCCACTGGAAGCTGCCGGGATGCTCCACGGCGCCGATCAAGTCCACGGTCTCCCACACCTGGTCATAGACCGGACTGATAATGACGGAGTCCATGTTCCGGAGCCTCTCCGTAAACTCTTTTCTCTGTTTCCGGGCGACCTCCGGCTGGTCGCTATCAAGCCTGAGGTCCAGAACGACCTTCTTCTGGTTGTCGGCATAGCGGATAAGTTGCAGCCTGCCGCCGAGCGCGATCGGCATGATGCCGCCTGCGGTCTGAATAAGCTCGTCGATCGTCTCCTGCCCTTTAAGCTCATAGATGGCGGGCCGGTACACCGTGCCGGAGACGCCCGCGATCGGCCCGATGAGCGGAACGAACACGGTGTCCTCGTTCTGTAGTTTGATGTCCTGGCTCCGGTCGCCTTTCAAAAGAAAATCATAAAGGTCTATGGTCTTGATCACCTTGCCCGAGCGCAGGACCTGGATCGAGCGCAGGGTCCCCTGCTTGGTCGGGCCCCCGGCGGCAAAGAGCGCCCCATAGGCAGTGGTGAGCGATGAGAGCGAATAGCTTCCCGGCTTCACGACCTCGCCGACAACGTAGATCGTGACGCTCTTCAGCGCGCCCATGGCGATGCTCAAATTAAAATCGCTGTAATATTTCGACAGATGGCGTTTTATCGTCCTTTCCAACTCGCCGAACCTTACCCCCGCGATGGAGATCACACCGACCTTGGGCAGGGTGACCTCTCCCTCCTTGGTGACCTTGAGAGTGAAAATTCCCTCGGTCGTGCCCCACAGCGTGAGCGTGAACTGGTCTCCCGGACCGATGATATAGTCCGGCCCGACCGGGACCATCGTTGATCCGCTGAAATTCGCGGCAGTCCGGTTGAAGAGCTCATATCCGAACTGCCTGAGTTCACCCGCGATCTTTTGCTCGAACAGGGATAGTTGAGAAGGCTCGGACAAGGCCGGAGACAGAGCGGATGAAGGCTTTCCCTGGTTCTCAAGCGGATTTTTTTTCGCGCCCTGATAGATGTTTTTTGCACCCTCCACGTCACCTCGCTGGAGAGCGTCCGTAACAGCCTGCGCTGCCTGAGGGTCCGTTTTCAGCATTTCCTGCGCAGCCTCGGCCGATGGAGCAGCCTGCTGGGCAGAGATCGCTGACGCCAGCAGGAGCAGAGTTGTACAGCAAAAGACGAGAAGGATTTTTTTCATGAATGCCTGTCCTGGAATAAGAAGGATAACTAACAACTACTACGCTGTAAAACTACTACGCAGAGTGCATGGAGCATGGTGCATGGGGTTTCTGCGCTCCGCCCTTTGCGCTCTGCACTCTGCCCTATGCTCCATGCGCTTTGCTACATGCTCTTCGCGCCTGCTGACTTTGTGGGAGTATAGCAATAAATAATTGTTAAATCAAACATAAACACGGGATGGTCGCTATTTGCAGTGGTCCTTCCGGGGCGGCAAAGAGGCTTGCTCAAACCGTATTAGCTACAGCGTAACGTCTTTTGCATTCCTGTGAATACCGGACTTGATCATGGCGGCGTGCGGAATGGATGTCTTCGTACTGTTCAGAGGGGAGCCGCATTTCCCCGAGCGGTGATCGGGCGTCGACGGGACAGGTGATTTCGGCCCACCGTTTTCAGGCTGAAACTCAGGTACGATCTCCTTGATCTTCTGGACCACATCGCGGGAGAACCCGCTCCGGAGCGATTCGAGAAGCTGTTCGATCTTGATCAACCGGGTCGGCCAGTCGATGCATTCAGGTGCGGCGACCTTGATCTTCTCATGGAGCGTGGCGGTGATCTCCTCGCCGGCGAACAGAAGTTCTTCATAAAGCTTCTCGCCTGGCCGCAGACCGGTAAATACGATTTTGATGTCCTTATCGGGATCGAGGCCCGAAAGGGAGATCATGTCGCGGGCAAGGTCCACGATCTTGACGGGCTCTCCCATGTCGAGCAGGAACAGCTCGTTGCCCTTGCCCATTGCCCCCGCCTGCATTATGAGCTGAACGGACTCGGGTATGGTCATGAAATACCGGTAAATATCCGGGTGGGTCACGGTTACGGGCCCGCCCTTTTCTATTTGCCGTTTGAAAAGCGGGATGACGCTGCCGACGCTGTTCAGCACATTGCCGAAGCGGACCGTCACGAACTGCGTCTTGCTGGTGCTCCCGATGCCCTGACAAATGAGCTCGGCAATGCGCTTGCTGACGCCCATGATGTTCGTAGATCGGACCGCCTTGTCCGTCGATACCATGACGAACTTGTGCACGCCGTAGGTATGGCTGCACCGGGCCACGATCCCCGTGCCGTGGACGTTGTTCCAAAGCGCCTCGAGGGGATTCATCTCCATGAGCGGAACGTGCTTGTACGCCGCGGCGTGGAACACCACCTCGGGCATGAATTTGACAAAGGTCTGCTCCACGCGGCTCTGGTTCAGGATGTCGCCGATGACCGGGCTGACCGACACTTCGGGGAAGAGGTCCTGCAGGTTCATATGGATCTGATACAGGTTGTATTCCGAGCGTTCGAACAGCACGAGACGTTTCGGCGAGAACTGGGCGACCTGGCGGCAGAGCTCCGACCCGATGGACCCCCCCGCTCCGGTGATCATGACGGTCTTGTCCTTCAGGAACTCCCTGATCGAAGCCGTATCGAGCTGTGCCTGCTCCCTGCCCAGGAGGTCCTCGATCTGAAATTCCCGAAGCATGCTCACCTTCGCGGAACCGTTCAGAATCTCCGAGACAGCGGGAAGGGTCTTGGCTTTGATGCCCGCACGCTTGCAGGTGCGCAAGATCCGCCGTTTGGCGGCGCCGGAAGCGCCGGGAATGGCCAGAAAGACCTCGGCAACGGCATATGCTTTGACCAGGCGCGGGATCTCTCTCGTGTTTCCCAGCACCCGGAACCCATGGATGGTCAAGTTCCGGTTTTTCCTGCTGTCGTCCACGAACCCCACCGGCGTATAGTTCAAACGGTAATTTCCCAGGATCTCGCGGAGGATCATCTCTCCGGCCCTGCCCGCTCCCACGATCAATACGTTTCTGGCGGCGGCGTCCCGGTTCATGCCCGAATGCAGCACGCCTTCATGATAGAGCCGATAGGCAAAACGGCTTCCTCCCACAAGCACCAGAACGACAAACCAATCGATAAGGAACACCGAACGGGGATATTCCTCAAGGCGAAAGACCAGGAACAATACCGCCATGACCAGTCCCGAGCTGATGGTAACAGCCTGGATCAGGGAGATAAGGTCCCGCATCCCCGTGAAGCGCCACATGCCCCGGTAGAGACCCATGCTCAGGAAGATACCTAACCGCAGCGGAAGAAGGACCGACAGGGTGACCAGGATCTGTGGGCCATGCAAGCCAAGATTCAGGGTATTGAAACGGAGTGCATAGGACAGGATGAGAGATGCACTGATGAGCATCGTGTCAATGGCAATGACCACCAGCTGCTTCGAATATTTTTTTAATAACATGGTTAGCCTTTCATCCGGCTGGCAAACACTTTAGGTGTGGCTCGATGGTCGCAACAGGCTTCATACTGAGGAAATTAAATCAGCAAACCCCGCACGCTACTTTTCGAGAAAGCAACTGTATGGGATAGGACGGGAAACAGGGTAACGCTTCAATTCTAACATATCCATCGCTTTCGTGGATTAAGCGACAGAATTGTGCAGGATGCAGGATATTGCAGCCCGTCATCAACAATACGATTCCCAACAAGCGGGAATGACTCCTTTTTACGAATGCCGTCCTGAAAGTAGCAATAGTAATGCCAAGATTAAATTATAAATATACCGCTTTGTTTCAATATGTTAGCAGCTATTTCACGGGTAGGTCTACATGAAACAGTTCAATTTGGACAGGCTGTTTTGATGTGCCCACGTCGTTTCAGACCAGGACAACCCCCTGTTTTATGAAATCAGCAAAGGGCCAAAGATGAAACTACCATGAGAAAAGGACTTTCAGCACTCGCCCATTACCTGGTCAATGGGTCACTCCTTCTCGTCTCAGCACTTTCGAGAAGGTCATGACAAGGATCTTCAGATCAAGCAGCAGGGACCGGTTTTTCAAATAGTATTCATCGTATTCTACTTTAAGCGGTATGGGGAGCTCGTCTCTGCCGTTTATTTGAGCCCAGCCCGTCAACCCCGGAACAAGTCTATGTACCCCTTTACGTGTTCGCAAGTCAATGAGATCGTCCTGGTTAAAAAGGGCCGGACGGGGGCCTACAAAGCTCATGTCCCCTTTCACGATGCTGATCAACTGCGGCAATTCATCGAGACTGGATTTACGCAGAAACTTACCGATAGGCGTCAGATACCGGTCCGGATCATCCAGGAGATGGGTCGCCACTGCAGGGGTATCTATATTCATAGTGCGGAACTTGGGCATTCTGAAAAGGGCATTGTTCTTTCCCACCCGGTCGGACCAATATAGGACCGGTCCCAGCGATGCAAGCTTCACCTGCACGGCGATAATCAACATGGGGATGCTCAACACAACCAATGAACATCCTGCGATAATCGTATCAAATAAACGCTTCATAGATCAGTTGTATCCTGTTCGTTCATAGTCAGCAACTACCAACAAAGCCATTCCTCCGCGCCGTTGAAGAGAGCGGTCAGAGCAACGGGAAGCGCAATCTGCCAAACCATCAGCATTTACCCTCACCTGATATTACAGCTTTACTTGGCATTTAAACCATTCAGCCGTTTTTTGCAAACCCTGCCCCATAGAATAAGGCGGTTTCCAATTGAGCTCACGTTGGATTTTGCGGCAATCCACTGAAAGCGATCCCAATACACTGTTTACGGCAGCCGATTTGTTGAATAACTGTCCGGCCAAGCGCAACAGCCCCGGCGGAAACGGCACAAGCCGCGCAGGACGCCCTAAAGCGGACGCGACGCGACGGATCAGCTCCGGGGTAGATACATCTTCGAGGTCACTCACCAAGTATGTCTGCCCGGCGGCATTTGAGTTAGTTGCACAGCAAGCTAAGGCATTAGCTAAGTTCTCAACATACAGAAAGCTTTTTTGATTATGAATGGAAGCTAACGGAAGTGGAATGCCTTTGGCAATGACGTTCAGAAGCGTAAAAAAATTTCCTGGATTTCCTGGCCCGTAGACGAGAGGAGCTCTGACAATCACCACTTCCATGCCGGATTTTACACTTATGTCTCTTAAAGAAATTTCTGCTTCCCATTTGGAAATAGAATACGGGTTATGTGGAGCGGGTTTGTCATCCTCGGTGAAAGCCCTGGTACCGGATAAATTACCGTTTACGCCTATAGTACTCATAAATACAAAGCGTTTAACACCTGCCGCCGCGGCTTGTCTTGCGAGACGAATGGTTCCTTCCGTGTTTGTCAAACGAAACTCTCTGAGCGGGTCGGCAGAGGTGTCTTGCATCACATGAACGCGTGCCGCTAAATGAACAATTACATCCACATTCCTAAGTGCCCGTTCCCAATGTGTTGCAGGACCAATCGGTTCAACAACAATCGGTTCAATGCCAGGCGCCAATGCAGAAAGGGGCTCAAAAGCAAGAATGGTCCCAGAAATTCTCCACCCGTCGAGAAGATTACTTTGCACTAGCGATCGACCGACGAAGCCTGTCGCTCCCGTGATTAGAATTGAATTCATAATAAACTATTTCCTCATTAACTACATCCGTGAATTGGAAGGAGCAGGAACAATGAGTGCTATAGCCAAGGCAATGCGGTCACGCCATCGTCGGCGCAACGTGCAAGCAGATAGCGCTAAAACGATGCGGTCATACCACCGGTAGCGCTGGATATGCCTGACTGGCGGAACATCGGACTGGCCGCACAACGCTGCAATCTGCACTATTTGATTGCGGTACCAGCCTTGATTTATTTTTCCCCAACGCGATTTCATGGCACTCCATCCAGCATTTGCTCCAAACTCGTTTGAATCGTGCTGTCGATACAGCACATTAGGCATATTATCGATGTGCCATCTGTAAGAGTTACTTCTGGCATAGCAATATATAAACCAGTCGTGAAGTGCAATTGCATCGGTTTTTGAACGATGTTGTCGCAATACGTTTTGAATATCCAGGGCAAGGCGCTTGGCCATCACATAGGTACACCCCGGTCCTGCAGACTCAAACAAGTAATCCCACTTACAAAGGCGCTGGCTCTTTTTAATAAGCTTACGCCGACCATCGGGCCAAAAGGCCTCTACATCACTGGACACAGCATCAACATTAAATTCCTTCATAACCGATAATGCTCGTGAGATCTTATTTGGCTGCCAGATATCATCTTGATCAGAAAAGGCCACATAATCGAACGGTGTAAAGTCAACTTCTCGCAGCAGCCGAAAAAAATTACGGGAAGCAGAGCCAAATCGCTCACCCGTTGGAAGCATGTCGATGCATTCGTTACCGAACGATTGAAGCGTTTTCAGGCTGTCATCGGTAGATACATCGTCACTTGCCACAATGTGTACGGAAACACCCTTCTGCGCAACTATGCTCACTATCTGATCATGGAGCCACTGTTCACCATTATAAATGGCCAAGAGAACTACTACGGATATGTTTGAACGAGGATTCTGCAAAATTGGTTTTCCTTTAATATCTGAACAAATAATGCTTCCTGCAAATCATAGCTAAAAAACGTTTATAGAACGTTTATAGGATGATCGGCTGCAAACCGCTTTTTACAGCTCATGCGCGAACACCAGCAGCTTTCTCCGCATTGGGTTGTCCAAGGGCAGCCCTATACACAGGGGGAAGATCATTATCTTGTGTCTAGGGCATCGGGTTCGGTATATTCGGCATATAAGGAACAAAACGAAACAGCCTGCCGTCGCCGGGACTGAGCGTTACCGAAATACCTCTCTCGGCATTGAGCGACTGATATGCTTTCCATTGTTTTGACGTCCTGTCAAACTCTTCAATGCCGCGCACTTCCGGTTTTAAGATCAGTTGTGCTGTTGTCTGCATTTTATAATTTCTGTTTACCACCATGAACGTCGTTATCGCGCTGTTGTTTCCGAAAAGTCCCAGTATGAAGTTACCCGCTCCAGCAAACCGCACGGGCGATGACAAGGGAACCGCTTTTGTGCCACTCGGCAACGGGGCGGTATGGTAGGTCCCAAGGTTATTCAATTCCATAAGCGGCATACTTTGTGCGGATATTTCTTTGTTGAGGACAGTTACCGTATCAACCAGCGGGGTTCTCACGCCTCCTTGATATAGCCCTCCGTACGCCGGCGGTCCCCAATATAAGAAATAACTTATTCCCCGTCCACCATACGCCAATGTAGTGTATACCAGCCAGCGAAGTTCATTGGGAGTCACCAACCGCCATGTTTTCTCAAAAGCACTCGCCTGGATAATATTCAGAAACGGTAAGCCGTGATCCAGGGCGGCTTGCCGGATCAGTTCCAAATTGAGGAAGTATTGATCACCGTCGCCGGTCTTGAAGAAGTGGTAATGGTCATAACTTAGTAATGACGGTTTGACTTCTTCGATAAACCGCCGTAGGTACTCTTGATAAGCTTTCTCCGGAGTCCCATTGATACCAAGTTGTTTATTGGCCGCATAAACAGGGTAGAGATTTATATAGGCCAAATGATTTGGATCGCGTTCGCGCAGGTATGCGACTAATTTCCCCAAACCGGGAAAGGCGGATGCGTTCGGTTCATCTGCAAGATAATAGGATTCCAGAGAAGGATGATTTTTTACCCGGTTGATAAGGGCGTCTAATTGTGCCCGCCTTCCCGGGTCATCGAGGGTGCTGGGAGTCAGCAAATAGTCCTGAAGCATTGCCTTCATGCCATGATCACGAACAGCACCAAGTCCGACTTCATATGCCCCTGTCAGATTAAAGTCCTCTTTGATCGCTGCTGAAAGTGCTTTCGTGGTAACGGGCGGTGGAGACCAAAATGTAATAATAAACTTATTTTGTTTCCACGCGCCCTCGCCGTTAGATGCTTCAACGGCAAGCAGTACACAGCAGCTCAGCATTATCTTGAATAATTGCATCAGTGACCATCCACATCGAAACCACTTATTCGATCTTTCAGCTAAACTAATTGAATCTAAGTTCGCCACCATTTTTCAGCATGATAGCTTAAGGCTTAGGGCTGAGACAGGTATGATTTTAAAAGAGAATCGCCCAAGTAACAACAGGGTTCTATTGCTGCTCCTTCTGACCACTCGTTCCAGGCATTGCACAACAATGGAAAATCTTTCGAATAACCTGAATCAGAAAGCGATAGACTTAACATCCTTGAAAATTCTTCTTGGGTTGGAACTTCCACTGCCGTAAAACGTTCACGATATCTCGGAGCATTATTCCAACCGCATGATAGAACGTTTTGAGCTGGGCACTTCAGTTTCTCAATAAGACGCTTGCGCCCAGGCGAACTGAAGTATTCTAAAAAATTTGAAAACGAATATGTTTTTGACCTTCTTTTCAAAAGTCTGACAAATATCTCTGACCAGTATTCAGCTTTAGAGTAGTGCACCGTGTGTATGATACGTCTATATATATAATGTAAAAAACGCATTTTTCTCACTCCACTAAAATTAAAAAACAACCTTGGCTCAAACAAATAACAAAAATCAAGAATATTCGAGTAGTCGACGTCCAACGCGCTCTTCAAGCAGTAGCCAATTAAGGGTTTTACTCCAACTCGCTCAAACTCATCACGATAACACTTAATTATGTGAGACGGATTGCTGAAGATTTCTGGTCTATAAACAACAAAAAGAGGGCGATTCATAACCGTCGCATATGATTTAGACGCCATATATGGCTTTAAGTATTTCACATGGTCACGAATTTGGTCTCGGCTTGGAGAAGGGGGTACAGATTTCAATATCTCTGTATCTCTTCCAGCCCAGCGTTTCGTCCAATTTTCATTTGCCCAAATAAAGAAATACCCAAAATTCTTAGGTGCGCTATTATGCTGTAAATAACGCTCAACAGCGTCTATTTCCGGGCCGTCTTCAAACCAATAGTGATAGATGCCAAAACCATCCAGTCCTGCTTTCGCGGCCTCTTCAAATCTAGCGCGAACATCATCTGTCTTGGCTAAATCATAAAAACCAGCTACCGGGGAACGCCGCTTCCAATAATCGAACGCATTTGCCATAGCAACCAATGCCCAATCGGTAAAGCCGTTACCCCAAGCTTGGTCATTAACGCGAACGCGGTGAAATTGCGGGAAGAAAATCGCATATCGCTTCATATCGTCTGTGGCCTCTCTTGATACTCCCTTGGTCGACAGCCTGGGCTTTTAATCATATCAAAAAAATGAGTTTTATAAATTTCTCGCTCATCAGAAAGCAAAAAGGAAAACATGACAGATACAATGAAAAAATATCTGGCTTGCACGATTGGCGAAACCGCAAATATTATGCAGTAGACAGCAGCCAAATACAAAATATCGTTATACAAATCCACTTTTTTCTTTATTAGCAAGAGTAGCGCTAACGCCGATAAATAAATACATTGCAATAACACAATAAAATTGTTGTAAAAGTCAGACCAGTCAAACATGATGGAAATACGGATGACGCCTCCAAACAGATTTTGAATTATTTTGGGTATGACGACAATAAAATAGCCGTATTTCGCCTGTATCTCGTTCAATACTATAAATAGGCCGCTTCCTTGGGTATCACTATCAGCAAAGAGATTGGCGGTATCATCAAAGACCTGTACTTCCGGGTATATAACTATGTATGCAGCGGAGATAACCAGAACAAAAACGAACAAGGCTTTGAAGCGATTCATATTCAACTTCAGAAACGACGATGTCAATGCCAAATAGGCCAGCAAAACTAACGTCAATTGCCATCGCGCGATGAATGACGAAAAAAAGCAGAGCAATAAGAATAACATATTTTTATTTTTCAAATAGACTACGAACAATGCAAAAAATAAAAAAGACAGAATTTCTTTGTTGACTGACATTAAGCTTATAAACAAGATCGGATTTATGACTAGATAAAACAATAATTTCGAGCTATTGATATTAACAACTTTTGATAACAAATAGTATGACACAACAAAAATTAAACAATTAAGCAGGTAAATATAATAATAATTATTATTTAATAGTTTAATTATCATTACGGGACCCAAAAAATTCCCGACACCGGTGACCAAATCTGACACGTCGCTGTAACTATCTGCCACTGCTTCGTATGAAGGCGCATCGGCCGACACCCTTAGATCAATCACTCCATTCAAAGCCGGTTCGGCTACATAAATAAAAAATATGAACGATAGAGATAAATAAAGTGCTAGCATAATGACATTAACTGGTTTATTCATGTTTTTTGAAGAAAATATCTGGCGAAGATTGCAACAAACGCAAAAGACCTATGCCTAACAGAATATCCGAGCGAGCGAAATGACAGCATAATAAATAGAATAATAAAATCCCATGCGTTATGCGATGATTGACGCGCGCCCTCGCAATATAAGCGAAATCGAGAGATGGTGTTGTCAAAATTGCCGTTATCGTGGCCGTGGTTATGCATGCACTGCATATCGATCAAACAAAATGAGTTGAACAACTTGGCGTATCTTTCAATAAAATCAAGATCACTGAAATACAACCGTATCTTATCATTATAGCCATTGTTTTTTTCGAAGGCGTCGGCGGAAATGCACATGCCACTATTTAAAATCGTTTTGTGCCGTATAGAGTGGATGCCCGGACTGCTGCTTTTCAGGTGGAAACCTCTTTTGAAATAGTATCGGCAAGGAGAGATCATTTTTTGCCCCACAAGTAATGCAGGCGCAAAAAGATGTTCACCGGGATGCGCCGTTAGTGAATCAATATAGGAGTGTAAAGCATTTATTGGGAAACGGGTGTCCTGATCGAGCAATAATATCCATTTTTTACGCTTTTTTCGTGCAATTGAAAAAGCAGTATTATATGCTTTGCTGACACCTGAATTTGACTGGTCGTGAATATAGGTTATGAACCAGTTTCTGCAGGTGGCGTAATCTCCCATGGATATAGGTTCACGGCTATTATCGTACACCACGATATCCATCGACAGTTTATGCGCTTTGAGACAATCGGTCAACGAGGTGAACGTTTCCGACGCTGCAAGGCCGACTTGGTAAGAAACCATGACGGCGAGAATATCGTTCAATCGAGTTTGGTAGGGTTTCGGCATAATGACCATATCAGTAATTATCCGTTCGCGTCTACAGCGTTTCCTGTAAAATACCTGATCATTTTTGCAGATACAATTTCCCATTCCAGTTGCTGGGCTATGTGTAAAGCCTTCACGGTTTTTGAAAATGTGAGCTCAGACTTGTCAATAAGATCAGTAACGGCATTAACTATTGACTCTGATGACTTGTTTTCTACAATCCAGGCAGTTGAATTATCGGCACCATAGTATCCTGTTGTGACCACGGGAATTCCGCATGCCATTGCTTCTAATACCGGATAATGCGGCGCGCCATGCTGCACAGTTCCCGGCGCGATGAGAATGTCGAGCGATTTGTAGAAGCCGGCAAGTTCAAGATCGTTATTCGGCATAATAACTTCACATCTCTCATGAGCCCAATTACCGGGTAAATTCCCGAAGGCTACCCGTAACAAAAACCGCTTATCCCGGCCATAAAGCTTTTTGAATGCCTCTAACACATATGAAATGCCTTTTTCCGGCTCTTTACGCCCTATACAGCCGATTATAATTGTCTTTTTATTTTTAAAATCGACAACCGATCGTTCATCCGGCTTGAATATATTCAGGTCCAGACCAGGGGTAACAAACCGGTCTGACCGGATGTTTTTATAGGCGAAATACAGCGGCGCATTTACTATCCTCTGTAATGGCAAATTATAGGAGAGCTTTGACAACAAACCGAGTATGGTGGATTTGAACGTTCTTTGACCCCAGAAATAATCCGGCTCGTAAGCCTGGATGTAATAGAACTTTTTTGCGGTATGGCATGTACAGAACGAAACAGGAAAAGCCGTGAGCGAATAATTCGCCAGGAGTATGTCATAGTGATCGGCCATTCTATTTAACGCCTTATACAGGGAGGCCAATTGAACTATGCCTCGCGACGGAACACTTTCTCCGGGATCAACTGCATTGCCGTTGCTATCAACACGAATTATTGACGCTCGTGTCGGAAAGTATGGCAGTTGACTCGTGCAAGGAACAAGGAAACATACGTGATGATCGTTCCGTATCCACGCGTTTGCCAGTTCTGACAAAACGCGATACCCGCCGGTTCGGCCAAAGTCCGTCATAGGGATGAGAATCTTCATAACGTTACCTCGGTTTGGATCTTGTTCAGCTGTCTGCTTGTCAAATAATACAGGGTGATCCAATAGACCAGGTAGTTCAGTGCAAAAGCCATTACGGATCCTTCCAAGCCGACCTGTGAGGTCAAGACTATCGTAAAAATGACCAGCAGTATTGAAAAAACGATCTCCGTTACAACAAAAACCCTTGTCGATGCCTTGCCGATAAGAACGTAGGCCAGGATCCAGCTTCCGATCTTGAGTACGTCTCCGGTCAACTGCCACGCAAAGAGTGTGTTCATCTGACGAAAATCCGGAGTGAAGAGCGCCGAAACAATGAAATTTCGCAGCAGATAGATCGATACAGCGCCGCACGCCGCAAGAGGCAATGCAAACCGGTAAACCCTGTTAATCTCCGCCTTAAGTTCTTTTGTCTCACGGATCTCTGAGATACGGGGCAGATAATATGCCGAAAAAGTTAGCGTAACGATCATCAGATAAATATCACTGATCCTGGTAACAGCCTGCCAATTGCCTGCGGCAGCAAGCCCGAATTTTGCCGACAGGTGATCGCGTACTATGATCTGAGAGAGCGGGACGCATACCGCCGTCGTTACGGCCATAGTGACAAACTTGAGCAAATTGCGCAATGCCTTTGTGTCAATTTTGCCCCAGAGCGCACGCGGGCTGAACCATTCCGCGTTCAGAACGAGCCCTGCGGTAACCAGTACCGACAGGGACTGGCTTACCCCAAAGGCGATCAATGCTCCCCGCAGCCCCATCTTCCACGCCAATACACAAACAATTCCAAGGGAAACCAGGTTTCCGGCAATATTGGCCAATACAAATGAGCGAAATTCCTTTTTCCCGTTGATGACGGCAAGAAGAACAGCATTGAGTGCCAAACCCGGCAAAGCAATTGCGAACCAGACAAAGACATCGGAAAAGTCTGACCGCTTTAATAACAGTAACGAAAGCGGCTCTCGGAAGACGATAAGGCCGATTACTGCCCCCAATGTCGAATAGAGCGTCAAGCGGCAGGCAGTTTGCCAGATTGTATGCTGCCGGGGTTCGTCGTCAAAATATTCAGCGGTGTACTTGGTTACGCCAGTTGTTACGGTTCCACTAACAAAACTGGAAACGAGACCAACGACATTCTGAAATTGACCTATCAATGCATATCCTGACGGTCCCAACATAACAGCCAAAAGTTTATTAAGCAGGAGGGAACTCGATACCTTAACGACAACTGCAGCCGAATTCCACATGCTGATTTTTACCAGGTTCAATGTGAAAGGTTCTCTTTCAGTGTTTTAGAAACCGTGGTAATATCTTCTAGATTCATCCCTGGCCACATAGGCAAGCTCAACACAGTAGCATGTATCCCTTCGGAAATTGGAAAGGCGCCTTGCTTATAGCCGAGGTCGATATATGCAGACTGCAGATGTGGCGGAATCGGATAATGGATCATAGTGCCAATGCCAGCCTCAGTCAGAGTCTTTTGTAACTGATCCCGGAGAGGATGACGCACCACAAACAGATGCCAGACCGGTTCAGCCCACTGCGGCACATGGGGTAAGGTCAGGTTCTGCTGGTCGAATAATTCTTGCAGATACCGCGACGCAAGCTGTCTCCGCAGTGTATTGCATTCATCAAGCTTTGTCAGTTTTATCCTCAGTAATGCAGCCTGCAGCTCATCGAGGCGGGAGTTGAAACCCACAACCTCATTATGATACTTGACGCGTGAACCGTAATTGCGAAGCACTTTTATGCGATCAGCCAATTCAGGGTCACTCGTAGTGACTGCCCCGCCGTCGCCAAGCGCTCCAAGATTTTTGCCGGGATAAAAACTGAAGCCAGCGGCGTCTCCGAGGCTGCCCGCCCTGCGTCCCTTATACCGAGCCCCGTGAGCCTGGGCGCAATCTTCTATGACCTTAAGCCCATACTTCCTGGCCAGGGCAATTATGGGGTCCATGTCAGCCGTCTGTCCATAGAGATGTACAAGGAGAACAGCCTTTGTCTTTGGAGTAATGGCTTGCTCGATTTTCTCTGGATCTATATTGTAGGTGCGCTCATCAGGTTCTACAGGAACAGGATTCGCCCCGGCATGGGTTACTGCCAGCCAGGTAGCGATGTAGGTATTGGCAGGAACGATCACCTCGTCTCCCTGACCTATTCCATACGCACGGACGATAAGATGCAGGGCTTCGAGTCCGTTACCGACACCGATACAATGCTTTGATCCGCAATAGACTGCAAAATCCGACTCGAATGACTCGACTTCCTTACCGAGAATGTACCAACCCGAGTCAATAACCCTTGTCATCGCTTCGATCATTTCATCGCGATTTTCAGCGTTAATTTTTTTTAGATCAAGAAAGGGGATCATTTAGGTATCAAAGCCAGGAAATCATCGTAATTTCTTATGTAGTCCTCGGGATCATAAATTTCCGAGGCAAGCACCAACAGGACCGCATCGGGAGAATATTTATATTGTATTCCCCAGACCATGGGAGAAATATGAAGTCCCAGGTCCGGCGAGTCTAATAGAATATCTTCCCTGTTAACGCCATCGTCAACAACGATGGAGCAGGAGCCCCTCACGCAAACCAAGAACTGATGCAATTTTTTATGAGCATGCTCCCCGCGAACCTCCTTGCTGAGAACATCAAGTACCAAAAAATACCGTTTTGGGACAAAGGGCAAATATTGACCGTATTCGGCAACGGTCAGGCTGCCGCGCATATCGGTAATGAAGGGCAATCGATAAATGGTAACGCCTGAAACGCTCAATGCACCTTGCGGCCCTACGGTCGTTGCATGCTTTGTCGAGACAGGAACCCGCTTGTTATTCACCGAAGAGACATAGCCGTCGATACGGGCTGGATTGCCGACAACAATAGCATTTGGCGGCACATCGCCGGTGACAACAGCGCCCGCAGCGATCATTGCATTCCTGCCGATTGTGAGGCCCGGGAGAATCGTCGCATTTGCCCCTATGCTTGCTCCCTTTCTAATAGTGGTCTCCAGGAATTTTTCCGGATGCTGTTTGCTCCTCGGGAAACTATCATTGGTGAAAGTTGCATTGGGACCGATGAACACATCATCTTCGATCCGGATGCCGTCCCATAGTTGCACGCCACATTTGAGCGTAACACGGTCTCCGACTATGACGTCATTTTCAATGAATACATGATCGCAAATATTACAGTCTTTTCCTACCTGTGCATTTGTTAGTATGTGCGAAAAAGCCCAGACCTTAGTGTTATCTCCAATACGTTTGGATTCGACCAGGGCTTGAGGGTGCTGATAAAAAGTCATAGTGATCCCCTTCGGAAATGAACGGCATGCCTCAGCAATGAATGCGGGAGAGCAGTAGCCGTGCCGCCTCCCTCACGCCGAGAATTTCGTGATATTCTACTACATCTTATCAACGATTACAACATGCCGAATTGAACCGCCTAAAATATCAGGGTCATGCCACGATAAAAAAAGCCCCAACCGGAAGACCGGAAGGGGCTTGAGATGATCATCACGATAGTGCTATTTCGGTCCTACGATATGCCATGCAGAATCGGGGATATTGCCGATGGTGACGCCACTGGTATTCGTCGTCCCAGTCATGGTCCAGAGGTAAACATCGCCCGTGGTGGTATTCCTCCAGAGAATGTCGTTGTTAACGTCTCCGTTGAAATCCCCGGTAGCAACGATCTGCCAGGCAGGATCGGAGATATTGCCGATGGTAACGCCTCCGGTATGCGTCGTCCCGGTCATGGTCCAGACATAAACATCGCCCGTCGTGGAGTTCCTCCAGAGAATGTCCGGATTCGAGTCAAGTGTGTAATCAGCTGCGCCAACGATCTGCCAAGCAGGACCGGGTATATTGCCGATGATAACGCCTCCGGTATGCGTCGTCCCGGTCATGATCCAGACATAGACATCGCCTGTGTCGGAATTCCTCCAGAGAATGTCAGGGCTGCCATCGTTGTTGAAATCCCCGGTAGCAGCGATCTGCCATGCCGGATCAGGGATGTTCCCGATGGCGAGACCTCCGGTATGCGTCGTCCCGGTCATGGTCCAGACATAGACATCGCCTGTGGTGGAATTTCTCCAGAGAATGTCAGGGCTGCCGTCGTTGTTAAAGTCAGCTTCGCCAACGACCTGCCAGGAAGGATCGGGAATATTGCCGATCGTGACGCCGCCGGTTTGCGCAGTTCCGTTCATGGTCCAGAGATAAACATCACCGGTTGCCGTATTCCTCCACAGTATATTCGGGCTAGGCTGAGGTCCGGCCAGACTCAGCACCGCATCAATACTGTTCGTCATTATGCCGCCGGTAACGGTAACCGTATCGGCAGACTCGAAACTGGTCTTGTCGTTGTACCATTCAGTAATGAACCCTGTTGCGTCGAAGGAGACCTTATACTGGCCCGCCGCGATGTTCACGGTATAGTAGCCAGCGGGGTCCGTCATCGTGCTTTGGATATAAGCGCCCGTCGAGGCGTTGACCACGGAAACCGGTGCGGAAGGGATCCCCGTTGTGCCGTTCGAGGTAACGCGTCCGGAGATGGCGCCTGCCTGTGTCAGTACCGCATTGATCCCGCTCGTCGTCGCGCCTGCGCTCACGCCGATCACGGTCGCCAGGTTCATGTCCTGGGTGTCATTGTACCACTCGCTCAGATAGACGCCCTCGCCGTTGAATTGGACCTTGTACTGGCCCGTGGGGAGTCCGGTGAGGGAATAGTTCCCGCTGCTGTCGGTCATCGCGTAATAGTACGGAGAGCACATTTGCGTTCCCACGTCCCAGCGGCAGGCGCTGACGTTCATGTACTGGATCCCGTTCGCTCCATCGGTCACCGTGCCTGCAATGTCGCCGCTCGCCGAAAGGACCGCGTCAACGCCCGTTGTCGGGCTTCCCGCAGTGACGGGCACACTTGTTGCCGATGCCTGGTCCTGAGCGTCGTCGTACCATTCCATGGAATAGCCGGCGACTCCGCCGAACACTACCTTGTATGTCCCGGTGGGAAGTCCGCCGATCGTGTAGTTTCCATCGGCATCCGTCTGGCTGCTGCCCAGGTGACCGTACGTCGATGCGTCGTACACCTCGACCCAGACGTTGGCAATGCCGCTCGTGCCGTTGGTCACCTGGCCGGAAATGCTGCCTGCCTGGCTGAGGACCGCATTGATGCCCCCGGTCGTCTGATCCGCAAGGACGGTCACGGTATTCGCCGCCGTCCAGTCCGTTTGGTTGTCATACCACTCTGAGATATATCCTGCATAGTTCCCCATAAATTCAACCTTGTAGGCTCCGGCAGTTACGCCGACATTGTAGGTCCCGTCGGGATTCGTCCGTGTCCATGCAATGGGAGATCCGTTCGCGGCTGAAACCACGGATACCTGCACGCACCCTACGCCGGTGCTGCCGTTCGTCACCGTACCGCTGATGCCGCTGCCCATGCCGAAGTTGACCTGGGTCTGAGCCTCGTTGCCGTCGTCGTCGCGGAGAGTGATCGACCACTCGTAGGATGCGTTGCTGTTAAGGGTGGAAGGATTCGCCTCACCATTCTCATTGTAAACTGCTGAGAGTTTCGAGGACGGCATGTCCCACACGCTCCAGTTCGTGTTCTGTCCGTAAAGATACATCTGGTACGTGTACTCGTAGCTCGGCGACGACGACGGCGCGCTCCAGGTGAACGTGGGCGTAGACTCGTTCGCGATCATTCCCACGGGTGATACCGGGACCGGGAAGTCGTCGAGCACCGCCGTGACCTGGGCGTTCAGCGTTTCCGTGGACCCGTCGATATACTCCACATCGAAACTGAAGCTGTCGCCGACTGCGGGCCGTCCCGTCGTCTGTGTATAGTAGGAGAATTCGCCCCACTGGTTCGAACCCAGGTCGATCGGACCGTTGATGGCAACGGAGTTCGTAGGAGCACTGGTGAGCGCAACGTTCGCGATGAGCTTCAACCCGTCTTCCGCACGAAGATTGATACTGTACCCTTCGCTGCACCCGTTGTCCCGCTTCCAATGGGAGGTGCCGGCCATGGCAGAGCCCGCGGCGGCGGTCAACGTCGCGGCAACGCCGCTCACGTTGGAACCATTGACCGTGACCTGCGACGGCATGCCGTCACCCGGCGAGACATCGCCTGCATCCATCAGGCCGTTGCCGTTCATATCATAGATGGGATACACGAAGAACGTGCCGTCCGGAACGCCGGCAACCGTAAAGGTCTGCGATGAGACCGGATTGTTGATGATGGAATAGTAGACGCCATCTGTATCACTGTACAGGACAGCATAGAGCGTCGAACCGGCAGGATCGAATCCTGATGCCGTGATCGTCCCGCTGACCTCGTAGCCCCCGACCGGAGAGGCCGGCGCTACGACAGCGGTCACGGTCGCGGTGCTGACGAGGGTTCCCGTCGTACCGGTCATGAGATAATAATAGGTCTGTCCGTTGGTGAGGCCGGTGTGAAAATACCCGTTGTCATTATCGCTGGACTTGATGCCAGTAATGCTGCCGTCGGCCGATACCGTCGGCCACGAGGCCAGGAACGAGGGGTCGGTACTCCAATAGAGATCGAAGGTTTCCGAGCCATGAACGCCGTTCTGGTCCCGCTGCGGTTCCCACATGAGGAAGTTGGAGCTGTCACCCGGTATAGTATCGAGAGTTGCCGGCGGCTGCGGCGCAGCCGGAGAAGGATCATCCAGGTAAAGGTTAACTCCGGACACATCGTTGGCCGGCACGTATATCGACGAATCGATGTATATCGGATCGGCGGGGTGACGCTCGCGGTTGCCGACCGCATCCAGGCGCACGATGAGGGTGTACCCTCCCTCCGGCACGCCCCGGATGGTGAAGGTGCCTGACGATACAATGCTCGTGCCATACGCCTGGCTCGAATTGTATTGGCTCTCCAGCGTTATGAAAATACGCCCCGTCTTTTCCCCGTAGTAGGTCACCGTGCCGGAAATATCGGCGGCGACGGCTGCGCTGGATAGCGCCAGAACTGCGGTTACAACAAGCAGCAACAGCAAGAACGATCTGCAGATCTTCATGGCGTTTCACTCCTTTTTACGATGATGAGATTTGACGATGAGTTTTATTGTATGCCGGATGGCCTTGATTGCCTGAAACATGTTTTATGGCCTTGGAGTACTATATTAGCACAATTATCAGACTTCTACAGATAAGAAGATAGTAAATCATGTCGCGCTGTTCATCCATTATTAATGTGATAAACCGAAATTTTTATGATTGTACCTTATGGCGGTGCTTTTGTCAACGGGAAAAGTAGTGTTGCCATATAGTTGCATGATTACGTAACTATGGCGCGACACGCCTGCCACCCATGCGAGGTTTACTGCAATTACGTTCCATAAAAAACGGCGGAGATTTTTCCCCCGCCGTAAAGTATCAACAGATATTTCCTGCGCATGTCACTTACCACTTTCAATCAGATACTACCACTTGCCGGCCACGGGTACTGCTCCAGTCAGACCTTGGCCGCGAAGTATGCGAGGTTCGGTCGGCGTGCCTACCAGACACCATCACCACTCATATCCAGGAACCACTGCCCGGTCGCCGGTTACCAGGACCCCGATTTTTGTCGTTCCCGATCCGTTTCCAGTCGCCGGTCACGGGCGCTGTCCCCGTAAGACCTAAACCAACTCGCTGTAAGTTCTCAAGATTGAAGAAACCCTACAAACTGTATTTTCTGACGATCATTTTAAAAAGCCCCAACCGGGAAGCCGGAAAGGACTTTCGATTCTTCCGCAAAAGCGTTATCAGCTGATTACAGGTTGACCATTGATCATTTAGCTATGCGGGTTGATATTGCGGTGACAACGAAATCATGCATCAATAGCGTTTTTTATAGTATCATATATTCTCCCCTTTAACTTCAAGGCGCCATCCAGACTCAAATGGTCGTCATCTATGTACAACACATGAGATCCGTCGAGAGCCCATGCGCCGGCGCCCGCTTTATAAAAAACGTCCACCACGGGCACAACCGTGCAATACGGATATTTCGCAGCTAGTTTTTGCAGGAGGTCTCTTCCTGCTTCATATTCACGCTTGCCCGTGGTGTGAACATACTGTCTTTGGTTGTCCTTGGGAACAACACCCATAAACGCCAAATACTGGACGGCGTTTTTATCACCAAAGAAAAGCTCAGGGGGCTGTTCAATAAGGATAATCCTGGAACCCGCGTCTCCGATAAACCGCACCAAGTCCTCTGTGGCCTGTATACCTCCGACATCCGACCATCTACCCACCAGTATGACTATTTTCGGCTCCCATCCCTTTACGAATTCAATCCTCTTTTTATCAAACAAATATTTCTCTTCTTTGGTAAAATATAAATTACCCGCGGAAGCCTTTAGCGGGAATTTGACAAATGGCGAAGTGCCGTCCGCGCCATAAAAGGATACCGTCAAGCCCAACTCTTTACAAATCATGTCGATTACACCAGACCACATCAACACATGAGAGTCTCCAAAAACCACGACTTCCGGCTTGGGTCCTCCATATTCTTTTATGACCCCACCGGTCAGGTATGTACTCGCTTGGGCGTTTTTCCGCTCCAGCACATCAATCCCCTCCATTCTTCTTTTTACTGATTCAGGCCACGTATCGACAGGATTGACATTATACAGTTGTCCGCTCCATAGGGGTTTAGCATAGGCTGAACAGTCATACGAGCGATGAGAGGTGTAGAGAAAAATAGATAAAGAGAGGCTCACCATAAATGCAAAAAAAGCCGGTCTTAGGATCTTTGCACGGTTGCGTGTCGGTTTTTCAATGAGATAATAGGATAGGACGGAAACGAGAGCAATTATGGATATTACTACGGACGTTGAAATAATGCCGCCATCCATATACGACCGCTGCTTGGCTATGCGCAAAATGGGCCAATGCCAGAGGTATAAGGAGTAGGAAATCTTGCCGATAAACACAAGAGGAGAGGAAGAGAGAACCACATTTACTGCCGAGTCTTTGTTTTCGGAGAAGATTATTACGAAAGCGGAGCCGATTACCGGTATTAGAAGAAATCCGATAAATCGATGCTCTCCTGAAATCAATAGATAGGATGCTATGATGGCCGAAAGGCCGATCAACGACAGCGCAGATGACAACAATTTGGGTGCTTCGAAGTCACGGCTCCATAACAGGGTGGCCACGAGGCATCCGGTAGCGAGTTCCCAGGCCCGCATGGGCAGGAGATAAAACGTGGCAGTTGGGTGATACTGAGAACCATAAAGATACAATAAAAAGGAGGATATGGCCATGACTGCCATTGCCCGAAAAGCCCATGTGCGCATAAACTTCAGGAAAAATAGAATAACGAAGGGGTAAACGAAATAAAATTGTTCTTCAACGGATAAAGACCAGGTGTGTAGAAACAGGGAACTTTCAGCAGCAGCCCCCCAATAGCCGCCTGGTATTTGCCACAGGGTTATATTGGCAAACGAGAGAACAGCGGAAATGCCATGCTTGCCGAGATCATTCAGGTCACCTCGAAACGCCAGAAAATATCCGGCGATAGAGGTTGCTATCAGCATTGCCGCTAGTGCAGGGAAGATGCGCCTTACTCTTCGCAGCCAGAAATTGGGAAACCTAAATACTCCGCTATCATATTCCTTAAGGATGACAGAAGTGATCAGGTAGCCTGAAATAACAAAGAAGACATCAACCCCGATAAATCCACCAGTAACCCATTGAAACCCCGAGTGAAACAAAACTACGGGAATTACAGCGATTGCTCGCAAGCCATCTATTTCCGGCTGGTATCTTATGGAGGCCATGAACCTGTCCTTTTACTGCTAATGAGTCTGTAGAAAAAGTGTAACGCATCCGGCACCTTGGACGCAAGATAAATCTTGCGAAGTTGCGTTCAGTTGAAATTCGTCGAACTGGGGAGAGCATCGCTTGGTTCACCGCGCATCATCCAAAGGACAACTTTCTGCGGGTTACATTCTTGGGGATAACTGCAGGTGAAGCAGACAGCTTTATATACTTTTCCATAGTATCGGCCTCCCTGGACATATGTTTTAACAATCGTGTCCAAGGAGGCCGTTATAGATCACGCTATTTAGGTCCCACAATGTTCCAAGCAGGATCGGCTATGTTGCCGATGGTAACGCCACCCGTTTGCATCGTCCCGGTCATGGTCCAGACATAAATATCGCCCGTGGTGGAGTTCCTCCAGAGAATATCGTTGTTGACGTCTCCGTTGAAATCACCAGTAGCTACAATCTGCCATGCCGGATCAGTGATATTGCCGATGGTGACACCGCTGGTTTGCATCGTCCCGGTCATGGTCCAGACATAAACATCGCCCGTGGTGGAGTTCCTCCAGAGAATGTCCGGGTTAGTGTCGATGTTGTAATCAGCTGCGCCCACGATCTGCCAGGCAGGATCGGAAATATTACCGATTGTTACACCACTGGTATGCGTCGTTCCGCTCATTATCCAGAGATAAACATCACCCGTAGTGGAGTTCCTCCAGAGAATGTCCGGGCTGCCATCGTTGTTGAAATCCCCAGTAGCTACAATCTGCCATGCCGGATCAGGGATGTTGCCGATGGTGACACCGCCGGTTTGCGTCGTTCCGTTCATGGTCCAGAGATAAACATCGCCCGTCGTGGAGTTCCTCCAGAGAATATCCGGACTGCCGTCGTTGTTGAAGTCAGCTTCGCCCACGATCTGCCAGGCAGGGTCGGGGATATTGCCGATAGTGACTCCGCCGGTTTGCGTCGTTCCGTTCATGGTCCAGAGATAAACATCGCCCGTCGTGGCATTCCTCCAGAAGATATTGGATACGGGTGCGATCGGCGCAACGACCCGTAACGGACGCATCATGTCGTGCTCTTCATGCGACAGGATGTGGCAATGATAGACGTACTTGTCGCCTGCAATGTCGAACTTCGCCTTGATCGTGGTGACCAGGCCCGGAGGACAATCAATGGTGTCCTTCCAACCGGCTTCCCACGGCTCAACGCCCTGTGCATCCGATGTTGCGGTCGTCGCGTACCCGGTTGGCACATAGGACGGCTGCCCGAATATCCCGTTCACCGTGTCCGTAACAGCAGAGACAAAACTGGTGAACGTCTGACGGCTCACCACCTGGAACTGCACCAGGTGCAGATGCATGGGATGAGCGTCCACGGTGTTGTTGATGAGGTCCCATTGTTCCGTGTCGTTCAGCCGGACGATATCGGTGGTCGGCACGCCCATCTGCATGAAGCCCCGTTGGTCGATGGTCGGCATGGTGCGGCCGTACTGGTCGACGATCTCTTCCAGTGCTATCTTGCGCACCGCGGTCCCAGGTGTCGGGACCAGCGGAACGACCGCGCCGCTTACCGGACGGAGGTTCATTGCCGCTGACGGCGCAAGACTGTTCGTGCTGGCAAGCGTGATCACGTTGAACTCCATGATCTCGGGAATATCCACCGAAGGAGGGTCGCCTGCGGCCGGGCCGCCGTACGGCGAGTCCGGACCGATGTTCTGCATGACGATCTTCGTGCCCGGCGCGATGCCGGTCAGGTCGACCAGTACGTCGAGACGTTCGCCCGGCATGAGGTCCATGTTGTCGCGTGATACCGGGTTGTTCAGGAAGCCCTGCTCGGAACCGATCTGCCAGAACGGAATGACCGATCCGGTGCTGCGGCTGACCAGTTGCATGATCCATGTCCGCGAGTCGGTGCCGCCGATAAAACGCATACGGTACACGCGGGGCTCAACATCATATTTGCCGTACGTCACGCCGTTGACCACCGGCATGTTGCCGAAGTACTCGAGCGACGTGCTGGCCGCCGGGAACGGCGCGCCGGCATTGATACCCGTGGGGTCCACCATCGTGGCCGGATCATAGGGAATCAAGTGTCCGTCCGCAGCCTTCATCCAATCCAGACGCGTGCAGGTGGCTGGATCAGCCAGGTCATCCACCGTGAACGTACAGCCCGTAATGGTGTTGGTGGTCATGGAAAACAGGTCATATACGGGGTAGTCCGGCATGGCGAACTGACCGTTCGTGTCGAAAACGCGGTCCTGCAGTGCGAAACCAAGCTCGTAGTTCCCCGTCGGAAGGACGTTCGCCGCGATCAGGGCCTGTTCGTTCGCGTCGGTGATCGGGAAGAAGCCTGCCAGGCCCATCTGGGTGTTGTTATGCGTCACACCCATGGCGTGGTCGTGGTACCAGATCGTCCCGGCCTCCTGGTCCATGGGGTACCGGTACGTGCCTTCCGGACCATGGGTGCTCGGCGCCCAACCCGGACCGGTCAACGCGAAGTTAGGCGTGAACCACGCCGGGGCAAAGCCGTCGCTGTCGTCAGGCACATGGGCCCCGTGAACGTGCGTCACGATGCGGTTGTAGGGGAAGCAATCCGGCGCGTTCGGGCCGCAGTCCACCGTCGGGTCGAAGCCCGACGGCATCTCGTTCGGAAGCTCGTTCAGCCACTGGATCCGGATCGGACGGCCCTTCGTGCCGCGAAAGGTCGGCGCCGGGAAGTGCCAGATGCCCGTTGTATCGAAGGTCCCGTCCACGAATGGCGTCGGTGCGTTGCCTGTTACTGTGTCAAGCCCCCCGGGCGGGGTCCAGCCAACACCGCCGGAACCGTAGCCGTACACCTGCGTTACCGCTCCAAAGGGAAGACCGGTCGCGGGGTTGAGCAGGCCGCCTCCGCCGCCGAAGATGCCCGGAATCGCCAACTGCTGAGTGAATTTTTTCGCCGTGATCGTGTAGCAATCCTCGGTGCTGTCCAGATCGTTCTGCATAGCTCCGGGAAGATTTGGATTACCGCAGGTCGGCGGGAAGCCGAGGTTTTCAGCATGCAAATTCGAATAAGGAACGTAAGTGTAATACGCTGCCAGGGCGTTGGGGATCACGCTCGTCCAGGCAACTCCTTCCTGCGATGCCGGCGCCAGAAGCGGCATGCTGTAATCCGGCAGGGTAATGATCGCCGGACCGATGTTGAAGTTGGCTGTGATGTCCATGGTCGTCGTGACGTTCGAGACGATCAACGGATTGGCCGTGGTTGTCACGAACCCGCCCGTGCCGGTCCAGTTCACGAAGTGATGGGTTGTCGCGGACACGGCCGTTACCGGCGTCGTCGATCCGGCATCGAGAACAAGCTGGCTCGTCGTGCCGGTGATGCTGCCGTTGGGGCCGGCGGTGAAGGTCACGGGCCATGGTCCTGCCGCGAGCGCTACCGGTGCTGCAAGCAGTACCAGTAATACCGCGATCACCAGCGTAAGGCCTGTCGTTCTATTTCGTGTGTGCATAATGCCTCCTTAGTGGGTGTCTGATGAACAGGTCAACTACAGTAATCTCGAACAGCTACCATAAGTTATGTCGTTTGTGCATAGGGCCTCCTCCTGGGGTAAGGTCATCTATCTAAAGGTCTGGCAGTATACTGTGCTGGATTAAGACCATGTTGTCTTTGGTCGGGAGAACAACCTCGGTCTGTTGGGAGTGCCAAGGTTCCAAGTCGTGCGCTTCTAGCCTAATACTTTCCGAAACTGTAAATGTCAGGAGAAAAACACAACAATAAATTATTTTTGCAATTATTTATTATCTTTGCAAATTCAGTACCGAAGTAGCCCTGGGAGAATTATTCCATAACATCAACGGGTTGACATAACGGAATCCTCCGCCAGGTAACGACCGGCCCATTTTGAATGACCCATAACGTCTTTTTTTGCTCAAAATGCTGTTCCTAATCTTCATACCACCATGGGAATAAGCTCTTTTTGGGTTCGTGCGCTCACTTGCGCTTCCACTGCGCTACCCGTTTCCTGGCTCCTGCCAGCTGGGCACTGGTAAGTTCCTTTTCAGCCAGGCCCTGTATATCCTTCGCGATAGCAACTCCCGCGTCAGCTGCTAACGTGGACCATACGTAGGCTTGGAGGAGATCCTTGACGGTCCCCTTTCCCATATAATAGACCATGCCGAGTGAAGCCTGTGCGTCGCTATCTCCGGCCTCCGCGGCAAGCCGGTACCAGTGTATCGCCTCAGCATCGCTCTGCGGCACTCCCGTGCCGAGCGCGTACAACTTGCCAAGGATCCCCCGGGCCCGGGGGCTGCCTTGATCCGCTGCCATACGGATCCACTTTGCCGCTTCTTTCTCGTTCTTCTCTACGCCGGCTCCACTCACGTAGGCCAACCCCAGGGCAAGGCGGCCGTCGACGCTTCCGGCCTCAGCAGCCAGGCGGTAATATCTGACCGCTTCCTTGTCGTCCTGTTTCACTCCTTTGCCGGAGGCGTACATTTTCCCCAGATTGAATTGGGCATAGTCATTCCCCTGCGCAGCTGCTTTTTTCAACCATTTAGACGCTTCGGTGTAGTCCTGTTTTACGCCTTTTCCGTGATAATAAAGATACCCCATCTGCAGCTGGGCATCAACGTTCCCCTTTTTTGCAAGGGGTTTGAATTCCTTGATCGCAGCCGGGAAATCGCCTCGATTCATGGCCTCCACCCCGGAGGCCATATCGGCGTAGGAACTGGTCGTCAGGCCCAGCAAAACAACGATCGCTACTATTAATTCTTTTAACATATTCTACCTCTATGCATTATGCTGGTGAGATATTGGGAATTTCAAAGGATATCGACGTTCATCAATAAATCTGTAAAACATTAGATCGGTGTGCGGTCGCGTGCTCTCATGTTTATTCCTTCTCGCTGTAAGTTCTCAACATTGGAACCTTATAAACTGTGTTTCCTGATCGATCTTAAAAAAAGCCCCAACCGGGAGTCCGGAAGGGGCTTTAAATGTTCATTAATGATATTTCTCTATTTAGGTCCCACGATTATCCAGGCAGGATCAGCGATATTACCTATGGTAGCAGTGCCGGTTAGCGTCGTTCCGGTCATGGTCCAGAGATATACATCACCTGTAGTGGAATTTCTCCAGAGAATATCGTTATAGACGTCTCCGTTGAAATCACCAGTAGCCACAATCTGCCAAGCAGTGCCTGGGATAGTACTGATGGCGACACCACCGGTTTGCGTCGTTCCATTCATGGTCCAGAGATACACATCACCCGTCGTGGAGTTTCTCCAGAGAATGTCCGGGTTCCCATCGCTGTTGTAGTCAGCTGCGCCCGCGATCTGCCAGGCAGGATCGGCGAGATTTCCGATGGTAGCGCCACCGGTTTGCGTGGTTCCGTTCATGGTCCAGAGATAAACATCACCCGTCGTGGTGTTCCGCCAGAGAATATCCGGGTTGCCGTCGTTGTTGAAATCGCTCGTTGCGACGATCTTCCAGGCCGGATCAGCGATGTTGCCGATGGAGACACCACCGGTTTGCGTCGTTCCGGTCATGGTCCAGAGATAAACTTCGCCCGTGGTGGTGTTCTGCCAGAGGATGTCCGAGCTACCGTTGTTGTTGAAGTCAGCTACACCCACGATCTGCCAGGCAGGATCGGCGAGATTCCCGATGGCGACTCCACCGGTTTGCGTCACTCCGTCCATGGTCCAGAGATAAATATCGCCAGTCGTGGTGTTCCGCCAGAATATTCCATCCTTGGCATTGAGGTTAAACACGATCGACCGCATCATGTCGTTCTCTTCATGGCTGAGGATATGGCAATGCCACACGTACTCATGCCCGAAGTTGGCGATCGTATTGGTCAGAAGCGGTTCCAGAGCGGCCCCGGTCAGCGGGTCGAGCTGCCCAAAGCCCATGGTGGAGCCCAGGGGCTGCGTCGGGTTCAGCGGACGGATGCTGTTGGGGAGCGCGAAAGGCACCCTCGGAGTGACCGGCCGGAGCGCAACGATCGTGTCCTCCAGCGGACTCATCCTGACGGTATCCTTCCATCCCATCTCGTTCGCGTCGGGAAGTCTCATAAACCCGTCCCAGGCGACCCGGTTGATCAACTGCACGTCGAACAGATGGAAATGGATGGGGTGAGCGTCCACGCCATTGTGCGTGATCTTCCAGATCTGGACTTCGCCTGGTCTCACGATCTCCGTGGACGGATCGACGTAGGTCTGCATGGAGAAGGTCGAAAGCGCGGCGTTGGAATTCAGCACTTCCAGTCCCAGTTTGGCGCTCATGCGCCCGTAGTCATCGAAAGTCCCGCCCATCTCGTCATGGATGGCCTTGGGCAGCATGGGGTAATTAGTTACCAGCGTGCCGTCAGCCTTCCAGAAGCTCAGGGTGGTGCTGAAGATATTCGAAATGCCCCAGTTGGGCCAGGTAGCGGGGAAATCAACGTTGTAGGCTGAAGTGTTGCCCGCACCCGTGCCGTAGGAATTTTGCCCCACGATGATCGGATCCTGGGACGCCGCGAATACGCCGCCCGGTATTGTTGATGAGTTAAAGGCAAACGCAGCCTCCAACGCAGCCAACGTGGCCGGATTGTAGTCGTTTACCGGGGCGGTGCCGCTGGCCCCCGAAACCACGATCTGCATGACCGTGCGGACATTGGGACCAACGCCCGCTGGAATAGCGGTCGAACCGCCTATGTCGGTGCGGTCCGGGGCGCCCGTGTAGTAGTCATACTGCGGGACGAGCGCCGGGAACGCCGTGGGGGCGTCGTTGTACAGGATCAGGGTCTTGCCGGCGAAATTGGTGAAGTCGACGATGATGTCCGCCCGTTCAGCCGGACCCAGGAAGAGCGTACCGCCGCCTTCGTTCTGCTGCATCACGTTGCCGACGTTGAACAAGGTCGGGTCCTGGATCCATTGGACCGGCTGGTTCGTAAGCAGCACCGGCGCCGGCAGGAAGCCGCCTTCGTTTCCGATCTGGATCATTGCCGGACCAGAAGTGTACGGATCGGGCGCGCCACCCTCCCTGTCGTCCGTGGGCCAGTTAGCCGGGATGCAGCCTGCCGGCTGACTCCCCGTGGACGGGTCGCAGACGCAGTTCGATGTGAATGTTGCGGTGCAAAGCGGGCGTGAAGCCGCGGAGATCATTGCAACTTCCGTCAGGTCAGACACTGGGCCTGTGAAAACAGGCGTACCAGCGCCCGGAGTGGTAGGAGCGGTCTTGTTGGCTGCCACATACAACTGCAGGTTGAGGAATCGGTCATGAGAGGCGTTAAGGACCCTCAAGCGGTAGGTCTTTGGCTGCAGCGTGGCCGTGGGATAGGCTGTTCCATTGACCATCATGGTGTCCAGGAACGCTTCAGCGCCCCAGGATACGTCGGGCGTGCCGGGCATCAGCGGAGGCTGGCAAAAGCCCGTCAGGTTTAGCGGATCTGCCGGATCACAGGCGGGATCATAATAGACATTGGTGACCGCAGCATGGGTAACGCACCAGGGTGTCACGATGTCGGGTCCGGATCCGCACAGTAAGGTCGGCGGGTTGAACCAGGGGCCATAGTGCCACCGGCCCAGCGGGTTTGCACCGGTCATGTCGGGGCTGAACGGATTCTGCGCCGTCATGTAGACATGGGGCCACCAGAGGTCGCCCAGTACCGGAGTCATTGGAGCTCCTGGAGTTCCGTTCCAGGGTTGTGATCCCCAGGCCCAGGTCGGGTCGGTTGCTGTTATGGTGGCGGGGTTTACAAAGGTTTTGTCCTGAATGATCAGCGGTATTGTATCTGCCATCGGGGGGATGGTCCCGGCAGCCTGCAGTGCTGTCTCCGTCGGGTCCGTGATCAAATATCCCGCGGCCTCGCCTGCGTAGACGTTGAGGCGCGTAATGCCCATGGCATGGTCGTGGTAGAACATCAGCCTGGCGCTCTGCTGGTTGGTGTAGTAGAACGTCAGCTTCCCCTCGCCGGGGTTGTTCGTTGCGTTTAGTTCCGTACAGGTCGTCTGGCCGGCGCACGCAGCGATCGTCGCACCTGTGGTCGAGTCGAACCACATATCTGGCACATAAGAAACGCTGATCCCCTTGGGGTAGGTAGTGGTTTCTCCCACCGGGGCGGTCCACTGGTGGGGGGTCCCGTCGCTGATCCACGGTGTGCGGCCGCCATGGAGATGGAGGGTGGCCCGGTTCTCCGAGAACGATCCGGAATTCACCGGAGCAGAAACCAAGGTCTCAAGATCGTAGTCGATCATGAATTCCCCGGCGCCCATGATGGAGGTGTCCACCGGGAGGAAGAGCTTGCTGCTCGCGGGAATAGCGTTGGTGAACTTGATCCGCACCGGCTTGTCCTTCGTGGCGATGATCAAAGGTCCCAGGTAGTGGAACTGGTTGCCGGGAGGTGCTACATTGGTCTGCCGATAGCCCCGCAGTTTCGTCGCCGGCAGTTCAGTATGCATCCGCTCGGTATATTCCCCCAGCTCGATCTCGTAATAGTCGGACCCATTGTACGTTGCCGTATCCGGGACCGCCAACGGGATGCACTGCCCGAGGCTGTTGGATCCCGCCGAGCAGAGCGTCGGCAGGGCGTCGACGAATTTCGTCAGCGGCGGGCTGTTGGCCCAGTTCGGGGTCTCGAAGTAATCCGGCGTGCTGCCGGGGGTGGTGACCGGCGCCGCCCAGCCCGCCGGGGTGATTCCCCCGAAAACGGTGGCTAGTGCCGCTACCAGGCCCATGATGATCCACATTTTTTGCCTGTACATAAATTCCTCCTTCTTCTTCAGATTGGATTCGTTCCATCTACACAAACTGTCTTATTTTCCCCTCGTCGAAACACATCATTTCACCGGTGGCTGCCCTTGCGAGCCACTCGGTTCCGTCATCATCACATCGCTCTTCTTCCCGGCATTTTCCGCCTTTTTCATTTCAGCGGCCCGCCGGGCAGCGGCACGTTTCCGGACTTCGTACCGTTTCTGGTCCCGTTCCAGAACGGAGGAACCGGACGCGGCCGGCTTTTTGGCCTCCTTCGCCTTTTTCAGCTCAGCGGCCCTCCGGTCTGCGGCCCGTTTCTGGATGGCGTACCGTTTCTTGTCCCGCTCTACCACGGACGATCCGGACTTGCCCGGCGCGGCCTTAATCGTGCCGGTGCCGCCTGACGTGGGTCCGCTGCTCTTCTCCCTGGCCAGTCTGTTCCGTTCTCTCTTGGATTTGCTGTACCGAGACGTTGGATCCTGTTTCTGCACGGGTTGCACGCTGGTCCCGGTCTGTTCGGTCTTCAGCGCCTTGCCTTCTTCCTTCGGGACTGCGGGAGCATCGTACGGCCCGGCATATGCCTGAAGCGCGAACAAAGCCACCAGACAGAACCCAGCCGTCCGTATTATCGATCTCTGCATACCCTTAAACCTCCTTTCTCGTAAAATGGAACTGTCAAAAATCAACCACAGAGCACACAGAGAAATCCTTAAATCCGTGCCTCTTGATCAGCGTCACTTGATTGCGATAAGCTCGATCGTGAAAACAAGCGTCGAGTTCGGACCGATGCGGCCCGGCCCCCGCTCTCCATAGGCGAGCTGGGACGGAATGAAGAGCTGCCACGTGGAGCCTGCCGGCATGAGCTTCAGGGCTTCTGTCCATCCCGGGATGACCCCGCTGACCTTGAAGGTCGCCGGCTTCCCCGTGCGGGCGGAACTGTCGAACTCGGCGCCGTTGACGAGCGTGCCCCGGTAGTTGCATTCCACCGTGTCCGCATCGGTCGGTTTCTTTCCGTCGCCCGCCTTGAGGACCTTGTACTGGAGCCCGCTCGGCAGGGTCACCACGCCTTCCTTCTTTTTATTCTCCGCCAGGAAGGCCTCGCCTGCTTTCTTGTTCTCCTCGGCCGTCTTGGCGGTCATCTGCGCGTGTTTCTGTTTCACGGCGCGCTGATACGTATCTATGCCTATACGTATATCCTCATCGCTCAGGAGGAGCTTCTCCCCGGAGTAGGCGTCCTGCATGCCTTTCATGACGAGGTCCAGGTCGATTTCCATGCCCTGATGTTTGATGTTACCGATAAAATTAACACCGATTGAGTAATTGACCCTGTCCTTTTCCGTCTTGAGGGCCGGCTGCTTACCGGCGGACGCCGGGGCGGCCATAAGGATCGTTCCCAGTACCGCCGTCAACAGGTTCAGTTTCAGTGATCCACCCATCATATTGATTGTTTCCCCTCTCATCCAATTATTGAGATCCTGTCTCTATTTCAAATAGCTTCAAGCCCCGGCCTTTTCATACTTCTCCCCGGCGCTGTTGAAGCATTTCTCTTCTCTTTTCGAAGGCCCGTTTCCTGGTCTCGCTCCTTACGCTGTCCCGCTCGAGCACGGTAGTTCCGACCTTGGCAGTTCCGACCTTACTCGGGGTAATCTGGCCGCTCTGGGCGCCCTGCCCGGTCTTTTGCGCCTGTCCTCCGCCTTTCGCGAATGTCGCGTTCGACGGGACCGGGTCGTTCCCCGGTTCCGGACGGCCCTGCTTCTTCGAAACCGCGGGCTCGTTGTTCCCACCTGCATCAGCGGAAGGTGAACGCGCCTTATCGCGCTGGTTCGCGGCCAGCCTCTGCTTCTCCGCGAGCTCAGACTGGCGGGCAGCCAGGATCCGGCGAAGTTCGTCCTCGGTCATGAGCAGATTCTCGCCGGTAAGCCCGTCCACCATGCCTTTTATCAGGAGGTCCAGGTTGACCTCGCCGCCCTGCTGCTTAACGTCATTGATCATACTGACGCCGATCGCGTAATTTACCTTGTCCGCTTCGGTTTTCAGGGCAGCCGGCTCAGCCGCGGAAAGCGGGGAAGCCAGCAGCATAATGATCGGGACTGCCAGGTATTGCATGTTGATTATTTTTATCTTCATAATGGTTAATTCTCCTCTCCTGCAGGGGGCGTGCTTAAAACCCGCTCCTACAGACTTAGCTCTTCGGTGATCATGCTCACCAGTTTGTCATACTGAAACGGTTTTTCTATATAGCGGGTGACGCCCAGGGCCTCAAGCTTTTCCCTGACCGAGGCTGAGCAGTCGCCAGTCATGACGCAGACAGGAACGCCGGGGTAATTCTTTTTCGCATGCTCGATGAACTCATACCCTTTTACTACCGGCATATCGATATCGGTCAGGATCAGGTCCACGGGAGTAGAGCGCAACACATCCTCCCCCTTTGCCCCGTCCAGGGCTGTCATGATGTTGCAATCCCCGAGGTAATAGCAGAGATTTGCCGACAGAGCTTCAAGAATATATTTATTATCGTCCAGGACGAGAATATTTTTCATTTCCCTTCACGCTTGCCGTACATGGGAACCGATCTTTCACCCAAATTCATGACCAGTCCCTTTTTCTCGACCTGTGATTGCCCGGATTTTATCCCTGGCTTGCCAGGATATCCCTTGTAACTTTCATTCGCGGTAATTTTTTATATTCCTTTAGTTTGCAAAAGGGATGCCGTGAAGTGGAAAAAGGTGAATTGCGCATTATCAAAGAGTTGACGGCATCGTTTGGAGTGAAAAACAAGATAGTGACCTATTTTGAATAGTCTATTCTAGGTTTGAAAGGTTCTATTTGACTGGTTTCGAGAAAGGCTGGGTGGGTAAACCTGTAAAGGCTGATTCGGAGAACCGTTCTTCAAAATACAAGCAGAAGTTGCTCAATCTTGATGATCTCGGAGAAAACTCTTTTGTCCTCAGATTTCGCAGATGGACGCAAATTTTAAAAAACAGAATTCAGATTTGCTTTAATCTGTGAAATCTGCGTCATCTGCGGATAATATACTGACCCGGGCAGTTACGAAAAAATAGTATCCGGCGACTTCCGCTGCCCTCCCTGCGTCATCGATAGGTCTTTGCAAGCAGGTACACAACGACGCCCGCACCGGCAAACAGAAGCGTGAGCAAACCCGTGAAGCTCTTCCGTGACTCAAGCTCGGCAAAAAGGGAGTCCGTTTTTTCCCGGAGGTCGTCCAATTGCTTGTCAAAACCTTCGGTCTTTTCTTTGACCAGGGAGACGTCAACGGTATGGAAGAGCGTGCGAAACTCCGCTTCCGTTCGGAAGAGCGTCTTGTCTTCCTCCGCGGTATACATCCCCTGTGAAGAGAGTTTTTTCAAGGCGTTTTCGATGTCCCGTATTTTCCGCTCAGTGGCGAAAAGGGCCTGCTTCATTATCCTGGCCCGCTCGTAGGTATGGCACTGCGAACAGCGCTGCTCGTTGATGATGTCGATGTTCGCCTTCTGGATGTCGTGGGCGCCGTGGCAGGTGACGCAGTTCGGTCCGCTGCCCGAGGCCTTGAGCGCCTTTCCATGGCCGCTCTCGATATAATTCTTCAGGATGCCGACATGACACTTGCCGCAGAATTCGGGCACCCCCTGGTATTTGGGTGTGCCGACGAACCCCCGCTGCGGCGACATGGCCATTGCCGCGTCCGTCGGGTCGCCGCCGTGGCAGTCGTGGCAGGAGACGCCGTTCTGATGGTGCCAGCTCTGCCGCCATTCCGCGGGGATCTTCCGGAATGCGGGCTTCATCATCTCTGCGTCATGACACTGGATGCAGACCGGCTCGTTGCCTGTTTGGGCCGCGGCTACCGTTGCCCAGGCGAGCATAAGACAGAAAGCTAGTGAATAGCGCATAATATATGTCATTGTACAATTTTTTGGCATGGCTGCACGAATGTTTTGGACCGAGGCAACCATGTTGCCATATGTGATTTGGACCAAGGCAACCGCGTTGCCGTATGTTGTCCATATTTCGGTTTGGTCCTTGCTCATGAATATTTTCCCCATACCGTGAGAACGACCCACCCGATGAATACGGCGACAAATACGGCGAACAGAGCGCGTCTCTTCAGCATGTTGTCCTCTTTCTTCGTATCCAGAAAGGGCCAGAACAAAAAAACCAGGGTCATGATGATCTGCAGACTGACGCCGACGAACTTGTTCGGAACCAGCTTCAGCATTTGATAGGGGGCCAGGAAATACCATTCTGGCTTGATATGCGCGGGGGTCTTGAACGGGTCCGCGGGCATGTTCGCGTCCTCCGGCAGGAAGAGGGTTGGGGCGAAGGTGAGGATGAGAAACAGCAGCGCGAAAAAGGCCAGGACCATATACGCTTCTTTCAGCACAAAATGCGGAAAGAACGGAGTGCCGCCCGGGTGGTCCTCATGCCGGAACGCGGTCCACGGCTTTTTCTCGCCGACACTGCCGAAGGGCGGGGACGAGATGCCGATCCTCCTGACGAGAAAGAGGTGGACGCTCACGAGCGCCAAAAGAAGCAATGGAAGCACGACCACGTGGAGAGCAAAGAACCTTCCGAGCGTGACGCCGGACACGTTCTGCCCTCCCTGCAGGCAGGTCACGGCGAGAGCGCCGAGGTAGGGAAGCGCGGATGGCAGGTTCGTCACGATCGTCGTGGCCCAATAGGAGAGCTGGCTCCAGGGCAGCAGGTAGCCGCTCAGGCAGAACGCCAGCGTGATGAGCAGCATGGAGGCTCCCGCGAACCAGGTCAGTTCCCGCGGCTTTTTGTAGCTGTTCATGAAGAAGACCGAGAGCATGTGGCCGCCGACCGCTATCACGATGAGGTTGCTTCCCACCACATGCATCAGCCTGAACAGCCAGCCGTAAGGAACGTTTACCATGATGTTCTGGACGCTCTTGAAGGCATGGTCGGGTTGGGGCACATAGTAGGTGAGGAGCAAAACGCCGGTGATCACCTGGACGATGAATCCCACGAGCGCGACAAACCCGAGCGTATGAAAGATATTGAGGTTCGCCGGGACCAGGTAGCCGGTCAAATGCGTTCTGATGAGCTCACTGAGCCCGATCCTGACCTCGATCCAGTTTTTTAGGTATTTCCACATAGACTGGCCCCCTGCCGCAACCAAAAAACAAACCTATCACGGATCAAACCAGATAAGGCTATGATAAGGTCGGATACAGCAAAAGGATAATCATGCTTTTTCATATAAAATCCGCCTTTATCAGTGTCAAAAGATATTTTTTTGAAGATTTGTTCTGATAGGTCTTTTTTCAAGAACTATCATACCGTGTATATCTCTATCCTATAATGATCGAATTTCCCTCGACTCTGAGCGGAAACTGCTGCAAAGGTTTCGGTGGAGGCCCGGAGGTGACGTTTCCCGAGAGGTCATAGATCCCCGCGTGGCAAGGACAAAGCAGCCTCTTCTTGTCTTTTTGATAATCCACAAGACATCCGAGATGGGTGCAAACCCGGGAAAGAACAACAAACCCCTTGTCCGGCCTGTTGATGACGACGCACGGAGTATTGTTGACAACGATCTCTTTTGCGTCGCCGACCGGGACGTCCGCTTTGCTGAGGACGACCGTCTTTGCGCCTGCCTGCTCGACCGGGGGTAAAAAATACTTGAAAAATGGGTATAGGAAAGAGGCGAAGGTCGTCAGACCCAGGAGCGCAAGTAATTTCTGTAGGAATTCACGTCGGTTCGTCATAGCGGTTGTGTTGCCGGCCGCCAGTCGACCGGCCGGTGAATCAGACTATATCAGTGACATCAGTGTTTGTCAAACAGCGAGTAAACGATGCCCGGATGATTTTCTTAGGACTTGACTATTATCGCAACTCAGGTAAACTTTATGATATCGTGCATGTCATGGAAATCATCGGTTCCCCATGGCAAAGAGCGCATAAAACCGTACTCATGATGAGGGACACGCGTTGGAGAGAGGCATTTAAAGGTGAAACTATCGTGGCTTATTGCCGGACTGGCAGCAGCAGTGGCCGCTCTCGTCGCCGGCCTGGCGTTCATGTACATTCTGCCGCTGGATCTTCGGGACCGCTCCCCGGTCCAGCCGATCGCCTTCAGCCACAAGAAACATGCCGGCGACAACGCCATTTCCTGCCTCTTCTGTCATCGCGCTGCTCCGAAATCAGCGATCGCCGGCATCCCCGCAGTTGCGGACTGCCGCGCCTGTCACCTGTTCATTTCACGCGACGCTCCGGAGATCAAGAAACTGATGGAGTACTGGGACAATCAACAGCCGGTCCCCTGGGTCAGGGTCTACAGAGTTCCGGACCACGTCTATTTCCCACACATGATGCATATCCGCGCCGGGATCGCCTGCGCCGCCTGCCACGGCGACGTGGCCGCCATGGAACGGATCACCCGATCTATAAAACTCAACATGGGCTGGTGCCTGAAGTGCCATAAGCAGAACAAGGCCAGCATCGATTGCTGGGCATGCCACAAATGATGATTTTGTGGACCAAGGCAACCGCGTTGCCGTAAATCACGCCGACACGGTCGGCTCGGTCCAAAAGATTTGGTGCTTTCACAGGGAGTTCATATGAATCGCAGAACCTTTTTACAACTCAGCGGACTGACGGCAGCCGGCGCCGCGCTTGCGGGCTGCAAGTCGGCAAACGAGAAGCTGATCCCCTACCTGATCCCGCCTGACGAGGGGGTAACCCCCGGCAAAGCGAACTACTATGCCAGTTCCTGCCGGTTCTGTCCCGCAGGATGCGGCATCCTGGTCCGGGTGTCTGAAGGCCGGGCCAAAAAAATTGAAGGGAATCCCGAGCATCCGGTCAACAGGGGAAAGCTGTGCGCCAGGGGGCAGGCTGTTTTGCAGGAACTCTACCATCCCGATCGTGTGCCGCAGCCGCTGAAGCGCAGCGGGCCCCGCGGCTCGGGAGAATTCACGAAGATCTCCTGGGAAGAGGCGCTGGACCTGCTTATCGGCAAGCTCAAGGCCCTCCAACAGCACAAGGCCTCCACCGGCCTGGCGCTGATTACCCCGGAGCTTCGGGGCACGCTGTCGGAGCTGACAACACGTTTCATGCGTTCCTTCGGTTCGCCCGATCATCTTTCTTATGAACTGCTCGGCCCCGACTGGCTTCGCGAAGCCGGCCGCAAAAACTTCGGCAAGCCGGACCTCCCCTGGTACGACGTGGCTGAGACCCGCTATCTGCTCAGCTTTGGCGCTGATTTTGTAGAAAGCCATTTGTCGCCTGTTCAATACGGCCGCGCCTTTGGCAAAATGCGCCAGGGCAGGGACACCGTCCGCGGTCATTTCACCTACATCGGCGGCCGCATGTCTTTGACCGCTGCGTCGGCTGACCGCTGGATGCCCGCCAAACCGGGAAGCGAAGGGTCGCTGGCGCTGGGCATGGCCCGGATCATCCTTGAGGAGTTCCTTTACGACAAAGCCGGCCTCGCGATGAACGCGCTCAGTGCGGAAAAACTTTTACCGGAGCTGAAGAAGTACGACCTGGCCCGGGTGGCAGAAGAGACCGGCCTTGCGCAACACGCAATTGCCGAGGTTGCCCGGGAGTTCGCCGCGACCCGCCCCGCGCTGGCCATGGCCGGCGAGACCATGGCCTTCCAGAGCAACGGGCGGGAATCGGTTCGCGCCGTCCAACTGCTCAATGTTTTGGTGGGGAACCTGAACCACGCAGGCGGGATCTACCCGGACAACGGGTCCCCGGACGGCCCGACAAACGCATTTAATGACCTGCTCTCGCTTGTTGAAAAAATGCGCAAAGAGCGGATCCAGGTTGCCTTGATCCACGGCGACCCGGTCCACTCCATTCCCCCTGCAACCGGTTTTCAGGAGGCGCTCTCCAAGGTCCCGTTCATCGTCAGCTTCTCATCGCTGCTCGATGACACGGCGCTTCAGGCCGACCTGATCCTGCCGGACCATGCGGCCCTTGAGAGTTGGGAAGACGTGGTCCCCGTGGCCGGTACGCGGGATACGGTGATAGGACTGATGCAGCCGGTGGTGAATCCAATGTTTGACACGCGCCAGTTCTCCGAGGTGCTTTTGACCCTGGCCCATGAACTTGGCGGCGCGATGAAAGCGGCATTTCCCTACGAAACGTACCTCGATATGCTGAAGGCTGAGATGAAAAAGCGGGTTGGTCCCGCCGGGAGCAGGGACTTCGAAGCAACCTGGGTCGGCCTGCTCCAAAAAGGCGGACTTTTCAAAACGGACGCTCACAAGGAAAAGAGTTTTCGCTGGGCAGCAGGCGCGGCCTTGCCCGAGCCCGCCAAACCCCGATTCGCCGGGAATGAAAAAGAATTCCCGCTGCATCTGTCGCTCTACCCCTCCACGGCCTTTTATGACGGCCGGGGCGCTTCGCTTCCCTGGCTGCAGCAGCTTCCTGATCCCATGACCACCGTTGTCTGGGACAGCTGGATCGAGATCAACCCGAAGACCGCGGAAGAACTGAAGATCAAGTTCGGCGATCTGGTCGAGGTGACCTCTCCCCGGGGATCGCTGCGTTTGCCCGCGGTGATCTATCCCGGCATCCGGCCTGACATGGTGGCAATCCCTCTGGGGCAGGGGCACCGGGAAATGGGACGGTACGCCAAAGGACGGGGAGCGAACCCGCTCCAGCTTCTGGCGCTGACAACGGAAGGAACAAGGCCTTTTCCAGCCTGGGGCGCGACCCGCGTGCGGGTGACCCGGATCTCGGAAAAGGGGGATCTGGTGACCGCAGGGCATCCGGAAGGGAGCTACAGAAGCGATTTGATCGAGATATAATTCAACAAGGGAATTTTCTCGCAAAGACGCAAAGGCCGCAAAGAAGTTCAAATGCGCATACTGATATAGTGCTTAGCTTGTTAGGTGATGTTTAGGTTCGACATTAGATAGGACCTCAATGAGAATCTTAGACTGGCTCCAAGTTATTGCTTCTAGTGCTACTGCGGTTGCTGTTTTTTTGGCTTGGTGGCAACTGCACCAAAGTAAAAACCAAGCAACCACAAATTTTGAGGACACATTGACGCGAGAGTATAGAGAGATTTCTCGCAGACTCCCTCTATCTGCTTTGCTGGGCAAGCCGCTTTCTGATGAAGAAATGCAAAAATCGCTCCCAAGTTTTTTTAGCTACATTGATCTTAGTAATGAAGAGGTGTTCCTTAGGCAGCAAAATAGGATTTCTGAGCAAACATGGAAGAATTGGTGCGATGGGATCAAGAGCAACCTACGTCGTCCCGCATTTGAAAAAGCTTGGCAATCAATAAGAGACGAATCTGATGGCAGCTTTCAAGAGTTGCGTCGGCTAATCGGGGAACAGTTTTCGAAAGATCCCGCGGAATGGGGGCGTGAGCACCTGCCAAGTGTGCAAGATAAGAAAAATATGAAAAGTACCACATAGCCAACGCATTACAGCGGGTGCTCAGCAGGGTACGCGAGCGCTAAATTATGCTACTTGGAGGAGGTGTCATGTTTAATCCAAAATTTACTATCGTATTGATGTGCCTCCCCCTTCTTTTTAGTTGTGCATTGCACAATGCCATTTTCAGTAAAAATAAAATTGCACAACCGGTTGAAGAATACCCCTCGCTCGTTAATATCAAGAAAGTCTACATCGATCGTCTCGGAAATGAAGAAGGCGTGGGGCTTGTTAGTGAAAAAATTCGTTTGCGGATGATGAAATCTATGCGCTTTTCTGTTGTCGAGGTGCCAGAACCTGCAGATGCGATTTTAAAAGGCGTAGCAGGTGTCGAACGGAGTATCCGCGGCGGCGGATACGTGTCCGAAGGACAGGGATCCAGTTCAGTAAAAACTACATACACCGGGTTCGTGGTTCTGCGCTTAGTTGATGCTAAGACATCAGAGACAATATGGTCATTTGAGTATAGAGAACGTTGTAGAAAAAGTGCGTCTAGCTGCGTCGCAGACGCAACGGTAGACAAGTTGATCCAAGATGCAGAACGTGCGGATGACAAGGCAAAGAACGATCAATCGCTGGAAAAAGGGAAGACGAAATAATGACGCTTTGCGCGAGACTTTTTTAAGATAAGGATTTGACGATTATGGAAAAACTGACTAGCCCGTACAAAATGGGGAATGGGCGCGGACCGCAGTCGCTGCACCGACTGCGGCGCCTGCGTGGTCGCCTGTCAGGCGGAGCACAACGTGGCCATCTGCGAAAAAAATCGCCGCAGGATGCAACATGCACTTATATCGAAATGCTTACAATAATGATGCTTGGAGCAAATTGCAAACCATAAATTTGTCGTCAAGATTTTAGACCTTATTCTCTTAAAAATATCCGGGTTATGCATATGAGTAAATTGATAAGAGAAGATGTGGTAGAAGCATGGATTTATGGCGGCATAATGGATTTCTATATTGCATTTTTTATGGAGAATAAGAGGTTCTATGAGTATGCTGCATTTTGTTATCATCAAGGCATTGAAAAGACCTGCAAGGCTTATCTTCTTGGTGCAAGGTCTGCCGAATATGAAGCTCTGCAGGAAAAAGAGGCAGAAATAAAAGTCGACAAGATTGCAAAAGATAAGAAAATGGGGCATAACCTGAGGTCAATGATTGACCGTCTTATCTTTGAACGAGTTTTAGAGGAAGGTATTTTAACAAAGAAATATTATGCCTTTGACAGCAAGTACATTTGTGGAAGCCAAGTCATAGAGTCTTTGGAAAAAGCATATCTTGAGAGCAGGTACCCAGTACCATATGCTACCCATGAAAAACATCCTTTGGGTGACCTCCCAGGATATTGGGATCCTATTACGTCGCATATTCCGGGAGAGTTTGCTTGTGAAATTGGTTTAGAGATAATTCGAGGGATAGAAAGTCGCTTTGATATGTCCATTTCAAAAGATAAAATTATAAATGCCATAGATGGTGCGGACTGGATAATGTTTCGACGGACATTCTTTAAGGATACGTTAGCCTAATGATGCAGCGCTTTAGAGCAAGAAGAAAACTGAATAAAATAAGCTGGAAGAAAATTATGGATACCAAATCTTCACGGTTAGTTGAATGACCGTTTTTGGCTCCATTTACCAGCCTGGCGCTTGTTTCTGTGAAGGTAAATTCTTGTGGGGCTTATACAAATAGAGGTGATGTTCTGATGAAGGAGCGTGAAGGCATAAATTGGCCGCTTTGGATAAATGTAGCGGTATTCTTGCCGCTAATACTGCTTTCCGTTATATATATGTACCGTGATGATCATGAAGATGCTTTGCGCGAACATTACTTATGGGTGGATATAACAGTGGAAGGGTCGTCCAATGAAATCGAATATGCTGACATGCGTCTTCTGGACAAGAAGTTTTCTACTCGTTCCCTTTGCGAAAAAGGTGCTGCGGAATTAGCCAAATTGGTAGAGAAGGAACTTCAACAACGGCAAGACATCAAACACCTTACAAGTGGCGACTCTTGGGTGATGTATCTTGCTCCTATAGGTCATGACTTTATTTATGGTGTGTCTATAAAACATTTCGGAATTGTAACGTATAATTATTTATGCTTGCCGCATAATATGGATCCAAGAGAGAAAAAGTAAGATGGTCCCTTCGCGCATACTTTTAAACGATCGGATATTGTTTTCCTTTGCGTTCTTTGCGGCTTTGCGCGAGACTGCTTTTTCTAAGATAAGGATTTTATCAATATGGAAAAATTGACAAGCCCGTACAAATGGGGAATGGTCGTTGACCTCGACCGCTGCACCGGCTGCGGCGCCTGCGTGGTCGCATGCCAGGCGGAGAACAACGTGGCGATCTGCGAAAAAAAGGAGATCGCCGAAGGCCGCAACATGCATTGGCTCAGGATAGAACGCTTCTGGGTGGGAGAGTACCCGGACGTGCGGGTGCGCTTCCTGCCGGTGCTGTGCCAGCACTGCCAGGACGCCCCCTGCGAGCCGGTCTGCCCGGTCTATGCCAGCTATCACAATCCCGACGGCCTGAACGGCCAGGTCTACAACCGCTGCGTGGGAACCCGTTACTGCGGCAACAACTGCCCCTACGCCGTGCGGGTCTTCAACTTTTACGATCATGAGCACTCCTGGCCGCCGCCCCTCGACAATCAACTCAGCCCGGACATCACCGTGCGGAGCCGCGGGGTGATGGAAAAGTGCTCCTTCTGCATCCAGCGGATCCGCCGGACCAAGGAAGATGCAAAGATCGAAGGCCGAACGATCCGGGACGGAGAGGTGCAGACGGCCTGCGCCCAGACCTGTCCCGCGGACGCCCTGGTCTTCGGCAACATGGCGGACCCGGAGAGCAGGGTTGCCCGCCTATCCCGCAGTCCCCGCCGGTTCCGGCTGCTTGAGGGGCTCGGCACTCATCCTTCCATCTATTATCTCAAGGGAGGAGGGCGCGAGCATGTCTGAGAATGTGCTTCCTCCTGAAAATCCCCCTCACCCCAGCCCTCTCCCACGGAGGGGAGAGGGTGTAGCCCCTCCCCTCGTGGGAGGTGGCTCTTCAAACCCCGTTCGTTCCGATGGAACGATCCGGAGGGAGGGTGCCGCCAAAAGCGCCGGGCAAATGAACGACGAAATGCTCTCCTCCATGCGCGCCCCGACCTGGCGGTGGTACCTGCTTGCCTTCGCACTCGGGGCGGTGGTTGCCTGGGGCCTGGCGGCCTTCGCCTATCAGGTGATGACCGGCATGAGCGTGACCGGCAAGAACCGACCGGTCATGTGGGGTTTCTACATAACCAGCTTCGTCTTCTGGGTCGGCCTCTCCCATTCCGGTACCATGGTCTCGGCGATCCTGCGCCTCTCCGAGGCGAACTGGCGACGGCCGATCCTGCGCGCCGCCGAGGCGATGACCGTTTTCAGCATCACCGTTGCCGGCCTCTTTCCGGTCATTCATCTGGGCCGCAACTGGGTTGTCCATTATTTTATTCCCTATCCCAACCAGCGGGGGCTCTGGCCCAATTTCCGCTCCGCGCTTTTGTGGGACGTGACGGCGATCACGACCTATCTTATCGGAAGCACACTCTTTCTCTACCTGGGGATGCTTCCCGACCTGGCCGTGGCGCGCGACCGGGCGTGCGGCTGGCGCAAACAGGTCTACGCGGTGCTGGCCATGGGGTGGCGCGGAAGCGCGCACGAGTGGCTCGTGTACCGCAAAGCCTCGACGCTGATGGCGGCCCTGATCATCCCGGTGGCCGTGTCAGTGCACTCCATCGTGGCCTGGGATTTCGCCGTCACCGTGGTCCCCGGCTGGCACAGCACCATCTTCCCCCCTTATTTCGTTATCGGCGCCATCACCTCCGGGGTGGCGGCCGTCATCTCCCTGATGATCATCATCCGCCGGACCTTCCACCTGGAGGAATATCTCACCCCCCTGCACTTCGACAACATGGGGAAGCTCCTCCTGGTCATCTGCCTGCTCTGGTCCTACGCCTATTTCGTCGATGTCAATATCACCTGGTATGCTCATGAGCCGATCGAGTGGGAGGTATTCAGCTTCATGGCGAACGAGTACACTCCCCTTCTGCTCCTGATGCTCTTCGGCAACTCGGTGCTGCCGATAACAGTCCTCTGCTTCAAAAAGCTGCGGCGCAATATTGGGCTCATGCTGGTGGTCTCGCTCCTGATCAACGTCTGCATGTTCATCGAGCGCTATTTGATCATTGTGCCGCCGCTCTCCCGCAAGAACATGCCCTTCGCCTGGCACGCGTATTCCCCCTCATGGGTGGAGATGTCCATTGCCGCCGCCGCCTTTGCCGGCTTCGTCCTGCTCTATGCGCTGTTCGCCAAGTTTTTCCCGATCATGGCGGTGACCGACGTGAGAGAGCTTGAAGCCCGTAAGGCAGAGGTCCCACTCGGCCGCGCCAAGCTGTCGGTAGTAGCGGGAGAGGAGTAGTTTTGGACCGAGGCAACCATGTTGCCGTGTTACGTTTTGGACCGAGGCAACCGTGTTGCCGTGTTACGCCGACGCCGTCGGTTTGGTCCATAAAGCCTGGTCCATGGGACTTGGTCCATAAAAAGGAGCAGCTCGATGGAAACGTTGGGAATATTCAAAGATGTTGAAACTGCGGCCCGGGGAGTGGAGAATCTGGTGAAGGCCGGGTTCATGGAAGAGCAGATCACGTCTCTCACGTCCGTTCCCTATCCCGACGGCGTGCTGGTGAAGACCGATGACCGCACCTGGTTCCGCTGGTTTGCTTTGGCAGGCGGCCTCGTGGGCGCGGGCGCCGGCTTTCTGCTTGCCGTCGGCACCGCGTGGGTCTACCCGGTGCAGACCGGCGACAAGCCGATCATCACCTTTTACCCCACCGGCATTGTTACTTTCGAGCTCGCCATGCTCTTTGCCGTCATCGGCACCATAGCGGGGATGTTCCTGGAGATGAGGCTTCCTCCCCGGGGGAAACGCCCCTATGACCCAACCATCAGCGAAGGGAATATCGGCATCAGCGTTTCCGTCACCTCCCGTGACCAGGGCAGCCGGGCGGAAGAGATCATGAAGCAGGCCGGCGCACTCCGGACCACGGCGGAGGAGATGCCGTGACAAAGCATTTAAGCTCCAAATTCCAAGCATCAAATTACAAATAAGCTCCAATGGCCAAATACGAAATTCCAAACGTTTTGGCTATTGGGTCTTCAAATTTGAATATTATTTGAGATTGGTGATTTGGAATGTATCCCTGTCGCCGGCGAGGTCTCGTGGAAGATGTTGGTTGAGGATGGAGACATGGTTATGAAACGCATTTCAAAATTCGTTATTCTGGCAGCCGCACCATTGTTGATGGCGGCGATCTGGATGGACGAGCAACAAACCTATAAACCGTACAAAGCGCCGGTCCTTTCTCCGCCCGCCGGTTCCGTGCCGGTTTCCGGCAAAGAGCTCGTCTCCCGTGACGCTGAGCTGAAAAATCCCGTTGCACCGACCGCGGCCGCGCTGGCGCAGGGAAAAGCGCTTTTCAGCACCAACTGCGCCCTGTGCCACGGCCAAACCACGGCAGAACTCGGTCTCGTCGGCAAAAAACTTGTTCCCCCTCCGCCCGGCCTCGACCGCGATAAGGTGAAGGGCCTGAGCGACTCAGCTATCTTCAAGGCCGTCACCTTCGGCTTCGGTCGGATGCCCGCCTTTAAGGATAAGCTTACGCCCGAGGAACGCTGGAGCCTGGTCAATTTCCTGAGAACCCGCAACTGAACTCACCTATCACGCATCGTACTCAGCTGCCGCAGTACACTTCCCAGCTGCCTTCCGGGAGCGGTCAACCGCCGTTCTCAGCTTTTTGTTCATTTTGTTCTCTTAATTTTCTCTTGAGCGTGGACAGGGAAATGCCGAGCACCTTTGCCGCACGGGTGAAATTTCCCTCCAGGCTGTCCAGCACATGCCGGATATGCCTCTGCTCCACCGCTTCAAGGGAAAGCAGTGTGTCACTGCCCTGAGGAGGCGGGCAGGTTTCCGGCGGAGCCTGCGACGTCTCGCCGAGAAGCTCCGACGGTTTGTATATCGACCCCTGTTGGAGCAGTACGGACCGCTCCAGGATGTTCTTCAGTTCCCGCACGTTCCCGGGCCAGCTGTACGCCATGAGACGCTGCAATTCGTCCTCCTCAAGCCGTACCTCTCTGCCGCCGCTGAGCTGTCCCAGCAGATGCATGCAGAGCGCCGGGATGTCCTGCCTTCGCTCCCGCAGGGGCGGGAGGTGGATCCGGACGACGCTCAGCCGGTAATAGAGGTCTTTTCTGAATGCGGCGCCCAGCGTATCTTCCAGCGTGACGCTGGTAGCGGCGATGATGCGCGCATTGACCGGGCGCAGGGACTCGCTGCCGATCCTGCGCAAGCGCTTGTCCTCGATGACGCTCAGGAGCTTCGCCTGAAGGTGCAGGGGGATCTCGCCGATCTCGTCGAGGAACAGCGTACCGCCTTCGGCCATTTCAAAGATGCCGCGCTTGGTGGAAACGGCGCCGGTGAACGCGCCTTTTTCGTACCCGAAGAGCTCCGCCTCGATAAGGTTCTCCGGCAGCGACGCGCAGTTGATGCTGATGAACGGCGCACTGCTCGCCACGCCCTTGTAATGGATGGCCTTGGCCACCAGGGTCTTGCCGGTCCCGGTCTCCCCGGTGATGAGCACCGGTGCGTTGGTGGATGCCGCTATCTCGGCCAGCTGCATGCTGTCGGCAAACCCCTCGCCCGTGACCACGACCGAGTCTTCACGCTCCCGCGTACGTTGATAGTCCTGGACCTGCTCGACCTGCTCCAGCTCCAGCGTGCGAAAGGCCTGTTTCACCGCCAGCGCGAGCTCTTCGAGGTCAAAGGGCTTCGACAGGTAGTCAAAAGCGCCTGAACGGATCGCCTTCACCGCATTGTCGAAGCTGGGGTAGGCCGTGTCGAAAATGATCTTGGTCTGGTCGTTGTATTGCAGGATCGTGGGGCAGAGAGTGTGCCCTTCGCCATCGGGCAGCTGCTGGTCAAGCAAGACCACGTCGATCTTCTGGAGGGAGCAGAGGGTCAGGCCGTCCTTGGCCTTGTGGGCCAGGAGCACCTCCACCGTGTCGCTGGTCAGGTAGTCCCTGACCGCCTCGCAGAAGACCCGGTCATCGTCAATGACCAGGAGCGTTTTTTTCATCTCCCGGCTAGTTTTTATCATCTCTTCCCTCCGGCAGCGAAATGGTCACCATGGTCCCTTCATCCTCCCTGCTCTCAATGTCTATGGTGCCGTTCATATTGGCCAGCATCTTTTTTACGATCACCAGGCCCAGTCCGGTCCCCTGCGGTTTGGTGGTAAAGAACGGCTTGAAGATGCTCTGCAGTTTTTCCTCGGGGACCCCGCACCCGTTGTCCTCGATGCGGATCACGACCATCCCGCCCGACGGTTGAACGCTCAGGGCGATCTTCGGGTCCCGGCGCCCGCTCAACGCGTCCGCTGCATTGGTCAGGACGTTCAGGAGCGCCTGCTGCAGCGCCCGGGGATCGGCATACATCTGGAGGGTCGCGGGGCCGCTCTTGATATCGATCCTGATGCCCTTCTTTTCGAGATCGGACCTGATGAGCGGCATAAAGTTCTCAAAGAAGGCCGCGGCCTCAAAAAGATGCGGCTGCTGCGTCTCGTAGAGGTTGAAGCTCTTGAGCGAGCGCAGCATATATTCCACGCGTCCCACCTGCTCGGCCATGCGGACCAGATACTCCCGGACCGCCTCCGTGGGCAGCACATCCAGCTTGTTCCTCAGGATGCCGAGGATCATATTGATGGAGTTCACGGGATTGCCGATCTCGTGCCGCACGCCCGAGAACACAAAGCCGATATTGTTCATGGTATTGACCGACTCGGCAATGGATTCGAGCCTGACCCGCTCCGAAACGTCCCGCAGCACATACACGTAATTAATGATCTCGCCGCTCGAATTCTTGACCGGCGACACCGTTCGCTCTTCAAAATAGGGGGCGCCGTCCTTCTTTTTACTGATAAGCGGGCCCCGCCAGACGCCGCTCAGTCTCAGCGTCTCCCTGAGGGTATTGAAGGACTCGGCATCGTCCGTTCCGCTTTCAAGAAAGTGCAGCGTATGGCCCAGCGCTTCCCCCCGCGGATACCCGGTGATCGTCTCAAAAGCAGGGTTCACGTATTGGATAAGGCCCGAAAAGGGGTCGGTGATGACGACGGCTTCCACGGTCGACTCCAGCGCCGAGACCAGGCGCGCATGGTCCTCATCGGCCCGCTTCCGCTCCGTAATGTCGCGGGCAATGCCCAGGATCATATTCTCCGCGGTGCGGCCCGACGTTATTTTGAACTCAAAATGCCGGTAGCTTCCCGACCGGATGCGGACCCGCAATTCGAACAACGGAAGCGGTTCGTTGTTCAAGGTCCGCCGGAAGATCTCGGTTGCAACGCGCGCCTCCCCGGGATGGAGCAGCTCCTGAAACTGCCTGCCGAGCCATTCCTCCCGCGGCCAGCCGGTGATGTCCTCGAACGCGGGGCTCAGCGAGGCAATGCTGCCGTCGGGTTTGAGCGTAAAGATGACGTCCCGGATGTCTTCGACCAGGCTCCGGTAGCGCTTCTCCGATTCACGGAGCGCCTCGTAGTTCCGTCGCAGTTCCTCCTCGATCCCGAAACGATAGATCGCCTCGCCGATGATGAACGCCAGCTGTTCAATGAACTCGATGCTCTTCCGCGGCACCATCCCTTCCCGCTCGTCAGCAAGGTGGATGGCCCCGAGCACGGTATCGCCGTGCCGGACCGGGACCACGGCGATGGAGGTAAAACCGCTTCTCGCACAGACGCCGCGGAACCTCGTCCGCTGTTCCTCGGTCAGGTTTTCCAGGTACTGCATCGAGTTGTTCGTATAGAACGAACCAGCGCGCGTCAAGGCAGGCAGGTCCTGCGGTTCCGTCGCGCCTGCAATGATCCGGGTGCAGGCGCACGCGTCCCGGCGCACCGACAGAGCGTTCTCCGACCCCAGGAACCCGGGGCTGAAACCGGAACATGAGGCATAGGGTATGTTCCCGCTCCCGTCAATGACCCGGACGCCCACCGAGCTGCAGCCGCTCCAATCCCTGAGCAGTTCCACGGCGGAGTCCAGGTATTCCCTGCGGTTGAACTTCTTGATGAACTGGTTCAGCAGCGCATTGGTGAAGGTATCCCGCCTCTCCGCTTCCTTGCGTTCGCTGATATCGTTAATATAGACCGTGAGGCCGTCCGGAGAAGGATAGGCCTTTACTTCCACCCAGGCGTCGCCGGTTGACGGTGCGATGGCTTCGAACACGACCGGAACCTGCTCCTCCATGGCGCGGCGGCAGTGCGTTTCAAAGACCGTGGTGACCATGTCGGGGGACGCCTCCCAGACGCTCGCATTAAGCAGCTGCGCTGCGCTCCGCTGGAAGAACTTCTGCGCCCGGCTGTTCAGATAGGTGAACCGCCATTCCCGATCGAGCGTGAAAAATCCTTCATTGATGCTTTCCAGCGTATTCCTGAGCATTTCATAGACCCGGCGCACTTCCTGCTCACGCCCGATGCGGTCGCGGATCTCTCCCTGCAGGGTGTCGAGAGCGCTCTTCAGTGCGGCCGTCCGCTCATGGACCCGTGCTTCCAGCCCTTCATTCGCTTTGCGGAGTGCCGCTTCCGCCCGCTTGCGGTCCGTGATGTCGCGGATGAAAGCCCGCACTGCCGGCCGTCCTTCGTAGAGGGCGCTGGTTTCCGTTAACTCTACATCCACGGATCGGCCGTCGATCCGAAGGATCTGCGACTGCATGAGCGGCAGGACCACTCCTTCCTGGACCCTGCTGATGCGCAGGGCTACGGCCTCCCGAAGGGCCTGAGGCGTGAGGTCCAGGACCTTTCTGTTGATCAGCTCGTTGGCCGATGCAGCCCCAAAGAGCTTCGCTCCGGCGGGATTGACATAGCGATAAATCCCTTCGCTCTGCACCACGATCGCGTCCGGGGAAAGCTCCACCAGGGAACGGTATCGCTCCTCGCTGTCGCGGATCCTTGCTTCGCTTTGCTTGAGATTTCTGAACAGGATGCTGGTCGGATACACAAGGCCGGCCACGACCACCGCCCGGTAGATGAGGTAATTGGCGATCAGTTCGAAGAAGTGGCCGGCCATGTTGGCGGCGCCGATAACGGTCACATGCTGCGTATAGGAGAGCGCCGAGAATACCGATGCAGCGACCGACCCGCTCAGCAAAAGAAAGATCCCGCGGTCAAAGGCATTGCGTTTCAGGATAAGCAGTCCCAGCGCGGCCATCAGGATCGCGGACACCGCATATTCACTGAATATCTTAAAGGGGGTCATACCCTGGCCGTCCCGATAGCAGGACGGGAATATTCCCCAGATGATCGTGCCTGCCAGGACCACGGTGACAGCGCCATAGGCTGCAAGGACCTTGTTGGTATTTACTTTTTTGCTGATGAAGAATGGGGCCAGCAGAAAGGAAATGCTGAACACATACCGGAACGCGATCCACATCTGGGTCGATAGATCGGTGTCATCTCCGGGAAAGAAGTCCATGCCCTGATAGGCAAGCGTGTGCGCCAGGACCAGCGCACCGGAGAACAGGAAAGAGATGCCGAGAAAAAGCAGGTAGTGATTGTCCAGCATGCGCCGCGTGTTCCAGACAAGGGCGAAAACGAGGAACGCAATGAGGATGGTGAAAAGCTCGACCAGCGTGTGGAAAAGCAGGTAACTGTACCAGCTGCTTGCAAGGAGCGCGAAGAAGCACAGCCCCCCGGCCAGGGCGGCAAAGCTGGAGGAAACGAACGTGGACCTAGTAGGGTCCGAAGGCATGGGCTTTCTCCTTCAGCAGCAGCGTCGGCATGCCGGGTGCAGGGCGCGGCAAGACCCGGACGTGACCGCTTTCCGGCGTCTCGGTTCCGTTGACCTGATCATGCGTTTTTTCCGCGCGGGGCGCAGGCCCGGTTCTATTCATGAGTGAGTTTGCAAAATCCGGGAACAACTTGATCTTGCTCTTGAACAGCGAGTCGAACAATGCAACAGGCAGGTTTAATAGTAATAGAAAGCAGCCATAAAATCAACACTCAATTCGTGCCGCACGCAATAGCCGGGAAGAATCGACGCAGAACGGGCCGGCCCACGGCGGATAGGGAGCCTGATCCGAAAGTAAAAGTAATCGTCAAGAATTAACCACAGAGCGCACAGAGGAGGTCTTGAAATTCCACTCCGCTTGCTCGTCTTCTATAAACTCAACGTGTTTGGGTTTTACCCCTCGGTGCCCTCTGTGGTTTCATGGCCGGGAGCGCCGCGATCGGCTCAGGGATGACACTTGGTGCAGCTGGCCTTCACATCAAAGGCCCGCTGCCCGTTGTGGCAGAAGCCGCACGACTGGCCCGCCTGCATCTGGGCCATCGTAACATCCTTGCGCTGCAATGTTGTGGTGTAGAGCCGGTAATGGCAGTCTCCGCACTTTTGTTTGAGTTTTATAACGTGTGCATCGTGGCTGAAGATAACATTTGACGCGCCCGTGAGCGAGAACGAGATATCCCCGCCTCCGACCGCCCCCCAGGCTGTTGCTGTACAGACCATGCTGCAGACGACCATGCTTACCAGTAATTTGTTCATCCTCTCTCCCCCCCATCATCCCGGACGTTGTGCTGGTGATCGTACCGGTGAAGACCTGACGCATTTAACGATGCTGTGCTGCAGCACCGAAAAGCGTTGCGCCATTATAGCAAATAACATTTTCCGCACAACAAGAAACTGTTTTATTGACGCACGCGCGCTATAATTTTAGATGCAGAACGTATGGTATGCAGCACTTGAGGAGAGCAATGCGTGGGGTGGTGAACTCAGGCGGGACGGTTCTTTTCGGAGCTTTCATCATGGCCCCCTGCGAAGAATGCGCCGATGACTCCGATGACGAGGTTCCCGGCGTTCATTGCTGTTCAATGACCAGGCGGCTCTTCACCAGCGACACCTCGCGCACTTCACCGCGCACGGTCTTTTCTTCGCCGAAAAGGTTCCGTATCGTTACAAAACCGTTCTCCGCGCGCACCTGGTTCACCGCTTCGAGAAGCAGTTCTTCCTGTCCCTTCGTTTTTACATACGCTTTCAGATCACACATGCTTTTCCTCCTTTAATCGTCTGCGCTTCCACCTTCAACCTTTAGCCTGCATATTTTATACTACCCTCATCCGTAGTGAAAAAGCTATATCGAATTGTACATCAGGTGATTCACGCAGTACGCTCAGATCACCATTTCCCCTTCCACGTAAGGTTCAGGATAAAGTCCGGCGCTCCGCTCGCATTCAGGTCTTCGGTGAACGAAAGTTCGTAGCTGCCTCGCTCTGCGTAGTACCGGCCGCCGAGCACCAGCAGCATCGCGGCCCGGTCGATCTGGCCAATGTCCGTCCTGGGATAGGGAGAGGTCTGGATGCTCACCTGGCCGATCACGCTGAGGGAAGGCCAGGCCAGCGCCTCCAGACCCGTGCCGACGTATCCATAGTTCCTGAGTTTCACGGTCTGGTATCCTCTGAGATCACCCGGGAACACTGCCCCGAGGTTCGCGTACCACAGGTTGTCCTGTCCCAGGTGTTTGTCCATGAGCAGCGCCACGCCGGCGTCGACACTCCCGTTCCCGTAGCCGGCCTTTGCGTCGCCCGTCGGGAGCTCCAGCGTACCCATGACGCTCACCAGGAGATCGTCCGCAACAAGCTGCTTCTTGGCCGTCAGCCGCACATCGCCCAGGCCGGATTTATCGTTCTCGCCCATGACGACCGGCATGCCGTTCCTTCTGAACTCGTAGAGAAAAGCATTGTCCGGCCTGCTGGTCCTGTTGTAGTCGGGGAATCCCGAGGCGCGGTGGTACCAGGCCAGCGGTCGGTCGAGGAATCCGTCTGTTGCGCGCACGAGCGGCAGATCAATGCCGAGTTCGATACCGCCCGGGAGTGTCCAACGATAGCGGAAATTGAGCTCCGTCAGTTCAAGGTCGAGATGGGCGGACCACGCCGGCGAATCTTCCATCACAAAAAGGCTCGAGTGGGAAAGGCTCACGGAGAAGGAGTCGGCCGATGCCGCAGGTTCGAGATAGGGCTGGTCGGTATACAGAAAAAGCGGGAACTGGTTCTTCACCTGGAACGGACCGGCGAGCTCAACTGCCGCTGCAGGGCGGACAACGAACAGGAGCGCTGCAAGGCAGAAGGGAAGGCATCGTTTGTTCATGCGCTACTGTACCATAGGAACAAGGGGAAATAAAGCCGGAAGAGATGCGCCGAGACACAGAGATATAAATTTTGAAATTATGGCGATTTTCTCTGCGTCGCGCAGCGGTTATTAACGGTCTCATAATTATCCGTACATTAGGCTGCTTACAAGACCCATCCCCACCCCCGCCCTCCCCTTGAAAGGGAGGATGAAACTTCTCCCCCTTCAAGGGGGAGATTGAGAGGGGGATGGGACCGTGTTCAATGTCGACATTATTGGCGGCTACGGAAGCAGCAAATAATCGGCATCCCTGATCGTTACGCTCTGCCGGTCTACCTGCCCGGGCAGATAGGGCAGGATCGAGCGGATGGTGAGCTTCGATTCAAGGGCCACCTGCTCGGCGACCCCCCGCTTCCATGCATGGCCGACCCCAGCAAGGACCACCATGGTCCGCTTCGGATTTTTCTTTCCATAAGCAATAAGATGCCAGGCCATGGACTTGTCCCTGACCATCTGCGCCTCGCAGAAGTTCAGAAAGGTCCGGCTACGGGAATGGTCCGCATAGGCCCGCCTGATGAACTGCATATATTTTTCATCGACATTGCAGCTGATGCCCGGCGGCAGCGCCTTCTTTTCCGCCGGCGACAGAGCAGCGAACCCCTGTCGCGCCACCCTTGCAGCAACGCCATCGGAAATATTGAGCCCGATGAGAGGAATTTTGTGCTCGCGGACATAGAGAAAGATGTCCCGGTACAAGAGCAAGGGCAGATCCCAGTTGTCCTTATAGGCCGCGAGGAACCGGTCCGGAGAAAGGCTCCCCCCGATCCAGGCATCGAGCGTACCCTGGCTGTCGGCCCGAAACATCTCCAGCCCCACCGCCAGGGGGAGATCGGCCTCGTGGAAAGCACTGATGACGGAAAGCTGGTCCCTATGGTGCTTGTACATATTATGTACCTCGCCCACAAAAACGATGTCCGCGTTCTTCACGTCATCGATCATCTGCTTGAAGGGGACGACGGCTCCGTCTTTGACACGCAGGACCAGCTCAGCGCTGAAACCTTTCGCGGGGAACAAGGCTGTCACCACCATGCACAGGAGCAGCAGGACCGCATGCAAACTCATATAAGACCTCCCTCTTCTTGAGTGTAGCATATCTGCTCCTTTATTTTTACCATCGCCCTCTCTCCTGAGTGTTCGCGGGAAGAGCGACAGAAGCAACGCCCTTCACTGTGATACTTTCGAAGGAACCAATGGCTTTTAACCTTTTTACCATAATGGTGTCTATACAAGAAAGGGATGACAGTCCCCTGTCGGCGTGGGGTATAATGTAGTGAGACGTCTATCGTTCTATTTTGTTCTATCGGTTTTACCAGGAGGTGCAGCATGAAACGATTATTATTCGCAGCAGCGGCGCTGGTCATGCTGGTTCCGGCGCCTGCTTTTTCGGAGGACTCCGGCGATATGGGCCGCGTGCGCTTGAGCCTTATCAATGGTGATGTCCAGGTGCTGATCAAGGACAGTACGGACTGGACGGACGCTGCCATCAACGTGCCCCTGGGCGAGGGAGACCGCCTCTGGTCGCCCGCAGAGGGCAGGGCCGAGGTCCAGATCCGCGGCGGCGTCTATGTCCGTGCCGGGGACAATACCTCCCTCGACATCCTGACCATGGGCGACAACGCAGCCCAATTCTACCTGGACCGCGGACACCTCTACATCAACAACCTTCGCGGGGGCGTCAGGACCGTCCAGATCGACACGCCCTTCTCGTCGATCCGGAGCGATGACAACTCCATCCTGATGATCGACGCGTCCGAGGGAAATGTGGTCGAGGTCTCGGTCCTCCTGGGCTCTGCCTCGGCCGAGAACCGGACCGGGGCCACGCGCGTCACTGCCGGGAACACGCTGACGATCCGGGGCGAGACCGATGCGGAGCTCGCGCCGATCAGCGGACCCGATGACTGGGAACGCTGGAACCGGGAGCGGGACAGCCGCGTGGCCGCGTGGGGAGAAAGCACCCGCTACCTGCCTGAGGAACTTCATGAATACGCTGCCGACTTTGACGGCAACGGACGGTGGTACTACACGCCCGATTACGGCTACGTCTGGAACCCCATCGTGATCGATGCGACCTGGGCGCCCTACACCTATGGCAGCTGGGTCTGGGTCCGCGGCAACTATGTCTGGATCGATTACCACCCCTGGGGCTGGGCGCCGTCCCATTACGGGCGCTGGACCTTTATTACGAGCTTCGGCTGGAGCTGGATACCGCCGCCCTTCGGCGCCGCTTTCTGGGGGCCGGGATACGTGGGGTGGGTCTTTGCGCCGACCTATGTGGCCTGGGTGCCGTTGGCGCCGGGCGAGATATATTACGGATACGGCCATTACGGCCCCCACAGCATCAACCTGCTGACAGTGAACATCAACACCATCGTGGTCAATAGGACTTACGTCAATGCCCGTGTCAGGAACTCCGTGACCGTGGTGCAGCGGGACTCCTTCGGCACCGGCCGCCGCGTGCCTGTCACGGTCCGTGACAACCCGTTTCAACGTGGAGAGCCGCGTCACGGAAAGGATAGTTCCGAGTTCGTACCTCCGCACAAGAGGCCGGACAATCCCATTGTGCTCGTTCCACGGGAAATGCGTGACAGGATTCGTCAGCAGCCCGCGCAGCAGCGCGAGCGACCGGAGCAGCGCGAACGACAGGTCGTGAGACCGCCAGCGCCGCCGGTTCCGTCCCTCAGGACCGAACCACCAAGATCGCAGCGCCCGCCCGAGCGGGTGCAAAAGACGGACCCTGAAAAGCTCAGGAGCGAGCGGCCCATGGCACGGGAACGTAATACCTCGGTATTCAGACCGACCCCGCCGGAGCAGCTGCCGGTGATACAAAAGAAGGAGCCGCGCAAGATCATCAGAAAGCAGGACCGGCAGTCCGATCAACAGCAACAGGACCGGAACGAAAAGCGGAGTGAAAGAAGACGGGACCGGTGAGCAGGGAAAGCTGGGTGATCGGGCGTTAATCCTATTTTGACCTGTCCAAATCCTTCCAGGAGGATAAAACAACATGGCCTTGAGCGGATACCGGCTCAAGGCCATGTTCATGTTCGGCAGTGGGTGATGGAACGCACCCGGGGAGCGCCTTTTGTTACAAGTCAACCTCTTCTGCTCCTTCGTCATGCAGCTCATCCCGCGGCAATACTCTATTGATCCAGAGCGTGTTCACCATCAGCCCCAGCACCAGGCACAGACCCAGGCCGTTCAAAAAGGTGAGCATTCGCAGAACGATATAGTCCCAGGAGCTGCTGATCGTAATGTACTGCGGGTTCAATACGAGCATGCCGATGCAGAAAAAGAGAGCCGCAGCGAGAAAGTTCAGGAGTTCTCTATTGTTCCGTCTTTTCATGGGTAAATGCTACCTCAAAACATCTGGGCCGTAAATACCCCGGTCAGGGTAATTTAAGGGTATTACTTGCCCGCCGTCGCTGTTCACGGCACCTTCAGCTCCGACGTGCAGAATGCGCAGCGTGTCGCCCTGACCGGTATATTCGACAGACAATAGGGGCATTCCCTGGTTGTCGGGGCCGTAGGAGGCGCCTCCTCCTTCCGCCTGACCTTCGCAACTGCTCTGATCAGCAGAAAAATGACAAATGCGACGATCAGTAGATCCACCACAGCATTCAGAAAGACCCCGTAGTTAATGGTGGCCGCGCCGGCAAACTTTGCCTCTGCAAGTGATCGGTAGGGAACGCTCGACAGGTTGATGAAAAGATTGCTGAAGTCCACGTTCCCCAGCACCAGCCCCAGGGGCGGCATCAGGACATCGCTCACCAGCAGGGACACGATCTTGCCGAAGGCCGCGCCGATGATGACCGCCACCGCCAGGTCCAGCACATTGCCGCGCATGATAAAATCCTTGAAGTCCTTGAGCATAGATTTCCCTCCTTCGTTATGAACGCTGCCACGCGAGCCACGTGGTGAAAAGCTTTTTCACGAACGGCGTAAGCCGTGTGCGGTTGTACTGATCGGCCAGCTTCTTGATCGCCTCGGCCTGTGTTGGATAGGGATGGATCGTCCTGCCGATGGCCGAGAGGCCGAGCCCGGCGGTGATGGCCAGCGAAAGTTCATTGATCATCTCGCCGGCATGGCGGGCAACGATCGTGGCTCCCAGTATCCTGTCGGTCCCCTTTCTCAGATGCACGCGCGCAAAACCCTCCGGTTCGTTGTCCAGAAGCGCACGGTCCACGCCAGCAAAGGGAACGGTCAGCGTCTGCACCGGAATGCCCCGGTCATGTGCGTCCTTTTCATACAGGCCCACATGGGCGACCTCGGGATCGGTATAGGTGCACCAGGGAACGACCAGCGCTGAGGTTCTCTGCCTTCCCTTGAACAGCGCATTGGCGATCACGATACGCGCCAGCGCATCGGCAGTATGCGTGAACTGGTAGGGGGAACAGACGTCGCCGGCTGCATAGACGCGCGGGTTCGAGGTCCGGAGCATATCGTTTACGCTAACGCCCTTGTGCGGGTCATAGGCGACACCCGCTGCTTCAAGGTTCATCCCCTCGACGTTCGGCGCCCTGCCCACGCCGACGAGGATCTCGTCTCCAACGAGTTCCCGGATTGCGCCCTGCTGCTCCACAAAAAGAACCTTGTCAACGCCCCGTTTTTTCGCCTTCAGGACCTTCGCGTTCAGAACAAGTTTCACCTTGTCGCGCAGCATCGACTGCTGCACGATCTCCGCGGCATCAGCATCCTCCCGGTGGAGCAGATGTCCGGCCGTCTGGACGACCGTTACTTCGCTTCCCATGCGCGCGAACGCCTGCGAGAGCTCGCAGCCCATAGGGCCGCCGCCGATCACCAGCAGCCTGGCCGGGGCCTTGGTCAGCCAGAATACGTTCTCATTGGTCAGGTAGCCTGCTTGCTCGATGCCGGGAATAGGCGGGGCTGCTGCCCGCGCACCGGTGCAGATCGCGGCCTTCTTGTAGACGAGGACCTTGCCATCGACCTCGATACGATCGGGCCCGACGAATTTCCCGCTGCCCAGAAAGACGTCGATACCGAGCTCCTTGCTGAACCGCGCTGCGGAATCATGGGAACTGATCCCGGCCCTGACGCTCCGCATCCGCTCCATGGCAGCTCCAAAGTCGACTGAAAACGCGCCGCAGTGTATGCCGAAGGCCGCTCCAGCCTTCACGTCATAGGCCGCTCGGCCTGCCCTGACCAGCCCTTTGGACGGAACGCAACCCGCGTTCAGGCAATCTCCGCCCATAAGGTGCCGCTCGATAAGCGCCACTTTCGCTCCCAGTCCTGCGGCTCCCGCTGCGCAGACCAGCCCCGCCGTGCCTGCGCCGATGACCACGAGGTTGTAGCACGCGGCCGGCTCTGGATTTTTCCAGCCTGCGGGATGAACGTTGTTGACAAGGGTCTTGTTATACTCGTCCTGCGGCAGCATCAGGGGTTTCTGTTCCATGGGGGATCCTTTACTATAAAAGAGCCCCCTCACCTTTATCCTCTCCCCCGAGGGGAGAGGGTAGGGTGAGGGGTTTTGAGACGCTTTTCAGCGACTCAGATTAAAAAAACTTCCGGCCTGATCAACCGCGAATGAACGCGAATGGACGCTAATATTTCTTTCTGAATTCGCGTTTATTCGCGTCCATTAGCGGTTTTCCCTTCTTCGCCGATTTGGTGATAACACGAGTCGTTTCTGCTTCTCATTTTGCTTATGTGATTTATGTGGCTACTGCTTTTTCCTCGGCACCGGAACTACGCATCTTTGCTCCTCTTCGCCGCATGCGCCGCAGCGCCCAGGAGCGCAGCCTGGTCATTCATGATGACCTTCACCGGGATGCGCGTAACGATCGGCGAAAGCCGGCCTTTGTTCGTGAAGGACTCCATGAACGTGCCGTCCTTGAGCTTCCAGCTGATCTTCGGCGCTATGCCGCCGCCGATGAACACGCCGCCCGTGGCCATGACCTGCAGCGCAAGGTTCCCTGCTGCGGCTCCGTAAATGGAGACGAACAGGTCAAGCGTTGCTTCGCAAAGCTTGCTTTTCCCCAGCCGCGCAGTTTCTGTGATCACCGCGGCCGGGTCTTCCCGCTCCATCTGCAGAGACAACCAGGCGGGTTCTTTTCCATACTTTCCCGTGTCCCGAAGGAACCGGTAGATGCTGAACAGGCCGGACCCGGACAAGATCCGTTCGTAGCTTACATGGCCGTATTGTTCGAACAGATACCGGAGCAGCCCCAGCTCCAGGCGGCTCTTGGGTCCGAAGTCCACATGGCCGCCTTCCGACGGTGAAGGGATATGACGCGCGCCGTCCCAGAACAGGATCGCCGAACCGAGGCCGGTGCCGGCCGACAGGAGCGCCCGGTTGCCGTCGACCCGACTGCCCCGGTTCAGGGTCATGAAATCCCTGGGCTCCATGACCTCAATGCCGTGAGCGTTGGCGACCAGATCGTTTACCAGCGAGACGGTGCGAATGGAGAGGAATTTCTTCAGAGATCGCTCGGAGATCTTCCAGGGAAGATTGGTGGCTACGGCCGTGCCGGAAACAACAGGCCCGGCCACGCCAAAGGTCGCTGCGGACAACTGCTCCTGCCCCTGAAGGAATATCGCTATGACGCTTTCAAGATCGCCGAAATTGTTACTGGGAAAGACCTGGGAGAGAAGAAGGCGGCTGCCGGCGCTGTCCACGCGGAAAAGCCCAAGCCGCGTTTTTGTGCCGCCCACATCTCCGGCAAGGACCACTCGTGATCGTGAAGTCTTTTTCATTGTACCTCGCATAGAAAGCACATGGTAGGAACGAAATCAAATTATACTAAAAAAAGGCAAAAAATTTTCTCGCAAAGGTCGCAAAGGACGCCAAGGAAATCAAAAACCAAGGCTAGCCCTGTCTCTTAAACCTAAAAAAGATTTTGCTCAAGGTTCCCTTTGCGTTCTTTGCGAGCTCAGAGTGGCCCGTTCATCGGCCATTGCGAGAGACGCCCTTCGTTTCTGCCTCGTTGTTCAGTCTTTTCTCAGCAGGCCGACCGGCCCGCTAGGTTGCTGCGCCCACTCACGTGGACCCCTGCCCGGCAGTACAGCCGAAGCAGTGATCGTCCACGCTTATGTTCCTGCGGCTAAGAGCGGCATGATCGAACGAACTGATATGCTGCGGCGCGTCAGTCGCCACCAGAATTCCGAGCACCTGATTGAAGTCGCAGTCGTAAAGCCTGCCGTCCCATCCCACGCTCACCAGCGACCGGCACATGATCCTGTCAAGCGTGGCAGGATTGAACGCTGAGGCGAGCATGTCCAGATAGGCTCCGCTGTTTCCACTCTTGGCCAGTGCTTCGCGGAACCTGCCGACCGGCATGTTGGTAAAAGCGAACAGACGGTTGAACACGATACCATACCGTGCTTTCAGTTCCCTTTTGTAATCCGCTTCAAGCGCGCTCTGCGCAGGGGCGAGAAAGGGTCCTGCGGGATTATAGACCAGGCTCAGGAAAAGTTTGCCTGATGCATCTCCATACCCCAGGCTGTTGAGTTTGCGCAGCGCGTCGATGCTCTTTTGGTACACACCGTTGCCCCGTATAGCATTGACGTTCTGTTCAAGGTAGCATGGGAGGGAAGCGATCAGCTCTACTTCATGGTCCCGGTAAAATTCAGGGAAGCTTCCCATCCCCTCCTCAAAGAATACCGTAAGATTAGTGCGGGCAATGACCCTTTTTCCCATTTTTCGGGCACTGCTGACGAGCAGGGGGAACAGCGGGTTCAACTCCGGCGCTCCGCCCGTGATGTCCAGCGTTTCGATGGAGCTGTTCTTCAGCACCTGCAGCACCATATCGACCGTGCTTTTTCCCATGATCTCTGTGCGGCCAGGCCCGGCGGATACATGGCAATGATTGCATGCCATGTTGCACTGGTAGCCCATATTGACCTGCAGGACCGTTATGTCCGTAGCCATTAGTGGTTCGGTCCTGACGGATCGTACCGCATTAATGAATCTGCTTTTCTTCATGAGCAACGACCTCTTTGGTAATACATGGTCAAGGACCACCTCCCCAACCCCTTTTACATCTCCCCTCACCCCTGCCCCTCTCCCCCAGTGGGAGAGGGAAAAAGGGAGAGGGGGCTTAATCTCTCGAGGGGCTACTACAATTCCTCCCCTTGCCAAGGGGAGGTTAGGGTGGGGTTCGTAGATTGATTTATGCGGCCCTTTTCAGACTGATACGCATACCTGCCTTTGTCGCAAGAGCGATAAGCATTTCCAAACTGAACTTCTCCCATTTTCCTCTTGTAAGATCAGAGATGCGGGACTGAGTAACGCCAAGAATTTCAGCTGCTTTGGCTTGCGTCAGCTTTTTGTTCTTGATGAACTTCCGAAGATCACCCATGATCTCAAAATCTCCGGCCCGCTCAAAAAAGAGATTCTATTTCGTTCTGTCGATCCAGTAGTCCGGCTGCCGGTGTAAATGCGCAAATGCGAGAACGACTATTTTGTCAGCTTGAATGGAATAGAGGATCTTGTAGGGGAATTTGTGGACGATGTATCGCCGAATTTCCTTGCGTTCCGGCGGCCATGCTTGAGGGTATTGTTGAATACGGAGAAGGGAATGCCTGATTTGTTTCTCGAATTGGGAACCTAAACCGCGTTGTTCTGCCTCGTAAAATTCCTTGGCGTCATTATATTCCCGACGGGCAATTTCGAGAATCTCCATTGTCATTTGGCGAACATGTTCTCGAATGAGATCGTTTTAATTTTGCCGGCCTTGTATGCCTTGAGTCTTTTCTCTGCTTCAACCGCCCAAATCTTTTCAATCTTTGGATCGGGAATGTCAAGGCTGCGAAGCAATGCTTCGATGAGAAGAGATTTTTCCGCTGGCTTAAGGGTTAAGGCCTTTGAAATTAAAGTTTTTGTTGGGCTCATATTTACCACCTTCGCAATTCATTAATTCACTTCTGTTCTGATGCAATTATATCAACATGGAACCTGTTAATCAATCGGTTTATTCCTCGGTAAAGTGGTAGGTCGTGGTAGAGTGCAGCGAAACCCGACATTTTTTCTTGCTATTCATTTTCTCGACGAATATTTCGGCATATAGGCGTCAAGTTTCACAAAAAGTATTTTTTCCCGACCTGCCCGGCTAAGAAAAAAAATAATCCATATAAAAGAAAGGCTATTTCTCGCAAAGGCGCAAAGGACGCAAAAAAAGTCAAAAGGCAAGGATTATCCCTGTTCGTTTCAACCTAAGGATACTTGACTCTAGGTTTCCTTTGCGACCTTTGCGCCTTTGCGAGAGACGCCCTTAGGTTCCGGTTTATCTCAATCTCAGCAGGCCGACCGGCCCGCCAGGTTGCTGCACCCACTCACGTGGCCCCCCTGCCCGGCTGTGCAGCCGATGCCGCTAGTCAAGCGCCTCATGTTCTTTTGCAGTCTTGATCCAGTGTTCTGCCAGTTCGGCAGGATTTGCGCCCAGACCACGGCCAAGGTGCAGCGCCAGGCCCATCAATAATTCCGATGCTTTGCGGAAATCGGTGAGATTGTCCAGTGTGCCAAATGATTCTTGAGCTTTCAAAAGAAGTAGATCGTGATGCCGGTGGGAAAAAGCCATGGGATCATTCAAGTCATCCGTTAACTCAGGGAGCATCAGCAGATCGATCCACTGGGGACCAAGCCGGACCTGCAATTGTTCGGGCTCTTCTCTACCCATCTCCCGCCAGAGACGCAATGTCTGCCGGTCACCCGATTCGGCCAAACCACTTTCCAGCAGAAGGGCGAAAGCGCTATCAGCTAAATTTTGCATCAGTTCGAGATACTCATCCTGAGCAACTTCGAAGCGCTTCGTGGCCTGTCCTTCAATGTAGGCGGCGACGGTCAATTGAGGTAGATCTAAAACTTCCGGACACCCTTCCATACAGGGTAAATCACTCCCCTGGTGCATGTAGTGCAGTTCCTCGCCCTGCCTTTGGCGGCCAAGAGGATATAACCGGCAGGCCAATGGGCGCCCCGAATGCACGCTGCATCCAAAATCAGGTACATACTGGCTGCACGCCGGCTGCTGTCTCCATCCGGGTGCGCCATCAAAACGCAACTGGATGCCGCCAAAATCGCAGTATTGATCACGAAATTCCCTCGGGGTCAGTCCTTTTGCTTCAGTCAGACACGCCAGTTCCCACGGGTTCAGCCTGACAGTTTTGCCATGACAGCAGGTGCCTGAACGTGAACAGGTAAGTGGCAGATTATCTGTAAGGGTGAGTTTGGTCGTGACCGACATTGTGGGTTTTCCTTCTGTTTTCCATTTGTTCAAATTCTCGCATAACCGCGCGGGTGAGGGGCGCGGTGTTAGCGACCCTCTCGACGCGTTGGTTGGACGGTCTTCTTTGTTTTTCTGTTACTTGCAAGATCGAGCAAAGCATCAGGATGTTTTTCAGCAACTTGCAGTAATATGCGTGCCGGTCCTTCTGGTTTGCGTCGGCCCTGTTCCCAGTTACGAAGTGTTGCGGTGCTTATCCCCATAAGGATTGCGAACTTGTCCTGTGAAAGGCCGTACTGGTCCCGAATCTTCTTCACTTCTGATTCCGCAAAAGTAAAAGTTCGCGCCGGCTTCATTGTGCGCTTCATTATTGCTCCACCCTGTTTTACGCTTTTGAGAAGCTCATCAAAAAGTTCTTTTTTCATCGGTATTCTCCTTCGACAATCTTTTTCAGTTGTTTCAATTGATCCGGCGTCAAATCATCCTGCTCATTCTTCGGATAGGCAAACAGCATCAGGACAACCTCCGGCGATACGAACCAATAGTAGATGACCCTGATCCCGCCTCGCTTTCCGTGTCCACCCGCGGACCAGCGAAGCTTGCGCAGACCTCCGCTTCAGGGAATGACTTTGCCTGCATCCGGCTTCTGAACAAGCTGGGACTGCAAGAGGCGATACTCTTCGCCGGACAAGATGGTTTGTATGCGGCGGGTAAATATCGGGGTCTCTATGATGACCATGGTTGATTATACGTCAATGGCGTATGGAAGGCAAGAGATTATTTAAAGACGAAAAGCGTGAGTCGGTAGGGTAAACGACGTGAAACCCAACATCTTACTGAGTCTTGCCGGAATCAATAAGCAAACCTGTCGGGTTTCGTCCTGCTTTACCCGACCTATGCACTGAGCTGCGGTAACAACGTCAAGCGCCCTCGTTAGCAATATAGGCCAAGACTCGTTCAACGCGTGTCTGCGGATTGCCTGAAACCTCCAGCACCTCCACCTTGAAGTCGAATATATTCTCCAGGACGACCTCTCGTAACTTTTCGTCGACACGCTGCCTGTACGCGGCGTCCTGCGACAGCGGAAGCACTCTCCGATCTGGCTCTTCGATGGGCAAGAAAACGACAAGATCCAGTTTCTTGATCGCAGTTTGAACGCGAGGTAGCCACTCCTTGAGGTTAAATGCTTCGGCGTCGGTATGCGAAAGCAGATAGCCTAGAATGTCTGCAGGACATCGGTCAAAAATGACATTCAGCAAGGTCTCATCCAGGCTCTCGATGGCTCGCTCAAGCTGTAGTTCGAAGTCCTCGATAGAGGGCAGCTCGGCAAACTCATACCCTTCCTCCTGCAAGAGGTGGTATGGTTCATCTACTGTCGTATACTTCGGTAGCGCTTCGGACAGCGCTTGGACCAGCGACGACTTGCCTGAAAAATGAGTACCTGAAATGGCGATCCGCATATTGACTCTAGAAGGCGGTCTCTTTACATTAACAGTCCGAGGTTGGGCTACGCATCACAGCCCAACATCTTTTTAAATTCTGTTGGGCAAGGTGAGCCAGTTTGCCCAATCTACCGGCTCTCGCATAACGCTCGCCTAAAGGTAGGCGCAGGTTAGTACTTGTCTTTCCTCGAAAGGCTTCTATTCAATTTTTGCATGGCAATGTTTGCATTCTTTGGGGACAGAAAAATATAAATTAAATTGATTGAAAAGAGAAGTTCCACAATTAGTACACTTGATTTTCCGATATGAATAAATTTGGTACAAATAGATCGGGCCTAAAATAAAAAAAATGATCACCATCAACGTGTCCGGAAGGTTGAAAAATCTTATGACTTTTTCGGCGCTAATCATAATTAACACAATAACTATGAAGAACCATCTGGGGTCATGAAGAACCATCTGGGGTCAGACTTAAAGATTGAGTTCCCCATTCTTTCCTTAAAACTACTACAACTAGTTCTACTTCTTTTCGAACATCTGCGCCGCAACGGAGATACGCAGTCACCCGCAGGGTCTTTCCGATAGCAAATATCCTGACAGGTGCCAATAACTCAATCTTTAAGTCTGACCCCATAAGCTTCCCAAAAGAGTCGCTTCCAGCTCGTCCGGGTTAGCAGGCAGATGCGGCGCATAGAAGGTGGAACGGGTAACACTCGCCAGTTCACATTGCCTGGTCAGTATAGGAACCATCTGGGGTCAGACTTAAAGATTGAGTTCCCCATTCTTTCCTTAAAACTACTACAACTAGTTCTACTTCTTTTCGAACATCAGCGCCGCAACGGAGATACGCAGTCACCCGCAGGGTCTTTCCGATAGCAAATATCCTGACAGGTGCCAATAACTCAATCTTTAAGTCTGACCCCATAAGCTTCCATGACCCCATAAGCTTCCATAAGCTTCCTTTTTCACGTCAACAAGATAATCATTAGGCATCTACAGGTATATGCTTTTCTTGTTAATCTGACCTTTTCCGACTCTGGCCGACTTTGTTAATGGAAAACAGCCTGCTCAAACAATAATCCTTTTTCTCATGAGCCGGAACGGGAACGGCGCCAGCACCAGCGCCATGAAAACGATCCAGGCGGCGCTCCCGAGCGCAGCGGAGAGCGAACCGGCGGACAGCGCCCGGCAGACGTTCACCAGATGGTAGAGCGGCGTGAAGACGGCGAGGTCTGAAACGATGCGCGGCATGGCATCCAGGGGAAAGAAGATTCCCGAGAAGAGAAAGAGCGGCGTCATGAAGAGCGTGTAGAAGTAGCTGAAGGAGTCGATGCCCGGCACCTTTGCCGCGAACATGACCGAGAGCTCGGCGAAGATCAGGCCGCCGAGAAAGACGAAGGGCAGCGCCAGCAGGATGAGCCAGGACTGTACGAGACCGAAGAGCGCGATCACGATCATGATCGTGGCGCCGAAGATGACGCTCTTGGTGGCTCCCCAGATGAGCTCTCCTGCAATGAGATCGTCGAGGTTCACCGGCGTTGCCAGGATCGCATCAAAGGTTTTCTGGAAGGTCATGCGGATATAGGTGCCGTAGGTGCATTCGTACACCGCGGCGAAGACTGACGAGGAGGCCACAATGCCCGGCGCGATATATTGAATATAAGGCTGGCCATTGATATTCTGCACGAACGTGCCGAGGCCGAACCCCATGGCCACGAGGTAAAGCGCGGGCTCGGCGAAGTTCAAGGCAAAGCTCGTCTTGTACAGTTTGGTGTATACGGTCCAGTGACGCTGCCAGACCCTGAATGCCCGTTTAATCTGCAAGGCTCCTCCCGGTCAGCTTCAGGTACACGTTTTCCAGGTTGCCGCCGTGCTCTGCCGTGAGCCGCGCCGGGGAATCGACGATCACGACCCTGCCGGAGTCCATGATCGCCACGCGGTCGCAGAGCTGTTCCGCCTCTTCCATGTAGTGGGTCGTGAGCAGCAAGGTCGTGTTCTTTGCCTTGAGATGGTTCAGTTTTTCCCATACCGCGCGCCTGCTGTGCGGGTCCAGACCGGTGGTGGGCTCGTCCAGGATGAGGATAGCGGGGTCGTTCACCAGGGAGCGAGCGAGCAGGAGGCGGTGCTTCATGCCGCCCGAGAGCTGGTCGATCTTTGCATCGGCCTTGTCCCGGAGCTCGACGAAGTCGAGCAGCACGCGGGCAAGCCGCAGCGAGTCCTTTTTCTGGATATCGAAGTACCGTGCATAAACCATGAGGTTCTCGATCACCGAGAGGTCGGGGTCGAGGTTGTTCTCCTGGGGCATGACGCCGAGACGAGCCTTGATCGCGCCGGGCTCCCTGGTCACGTCCATGCCGAAGACCGTCACCGTCCCGCTGGTGGGCGGCATGAAGCAGGAGATGATGCGCATTACCGTGGTCTTGCCCGCGCCGTTGGGCCCCAGGAAACCGAAGCATTCCCCCTCGGCAATAACAACGTCGATGCCATTGACCGCCCGAAGGCCGTTATAGTCCTTGATCAGGTTCTGCGCAATTACAATATCCAAATAGGTCGCCCCTCAACTACCTGGCAAGAGCATGAGCACGCTGTACCCCTGACCCCTGACCCCTGACTCCTGACTACTGATTACTCCCCCATGGTCACGCAGTTCCTGCCGGCTCTCTTGCTCGCATACATGAACTCATCAGCGCGCTTGATCAGCGTTGCCAGGGAGTCGTCGGACCGCGTGACCGTGCCGCCTATCGAGACGGTCACCCTGACCTGCTTGCCGCCGGTCCCGACAGCAAGATGGGACTGCTCGACCAGCGCCCGGATCCGGTCCGCGAATGCATGCAGCTCCGCGGCATCCACATTGGCAAGAATAGCGAGGAACTCCTCGCCGCCCCACCGGCCGACGAAGTCGAAGGAGCGCACGCTGTTGGACAGGGTCTTCGCCACCATGGCGAGCACCTGGTCGCCGACATCGTGGCCGTACTGGTCATTCACGTTCTTGAAGTGGTCCACATCGATGAACAGGATGCCGAAGGCCCAGCCGTACCGCTGCCGTTCGTCGAGGCGGCTGTGCAGGGTCATTTCAGTGAAGCGCCGGTTCGCCACGCTCGTGAGCGTATCGAGATAGGCCATTTTTTCGAACTGCTCGATCCGTTCGAGCATGAGGGTCTGGTTCGTAATGTCATTGAAGATCTCGACTGCGCCCTCCACCACACCCTGCGCATTCCGCAGCGGAAAAGCGCGCACCGTGACCGGGACCCGGTGGCCGTCCCTGTGATGCAGAAAGATCTCGCCGTTCCGGGCGATCCCGTCATGCATGGCAAAGGACAGGGGGCAGCTCCCGAGGCAGAGAGAATTTCCCTTTTCATCAACATGAGTAAGGAGATTGTCGGCGCAGCACCGCCCCACCACTTCGGCTTTCTTGTATCCCGTGATCCGCTCGGCGCCTTTGCTCCAGTAGGTGATCCGCCGGTCCCGGTCGACAAAATACACGCCGTCGTTCAGATTGTCGAGCAGTACCTGGTAGAATTTTTCATCGGTAACGATCATCGCGTCTGCCTTTATGTACATCATAGCGCGGCCTTCAACCGCAACCAATGCAAAATGCAAAATGCAAATTGCAAATTTTAAAATGCAAAATTGATGTATGGACTTATATCATAGAGTCTCTTTCTTACATTTTGACTTTTGCACTTTGCAATTTGCACTTTGCATTCTCAATATTCGTGCAACTATGTCACGTTTTTCATGCGGAACACTATCTGGCGGCTACGAATCCTTCAGCGCCTCCAGGGACTGCAGGACGCGCTCCACTTTTTCACGGATATGCATGCGCCTGCTGTGAAGATGCTCCAGGTCCTGCGACGACCGCCGGGCCTCTGCGAGCTCTTGCTCCAGTTCGCGCAACTGTTTTTTGAGGACCCGGTTCTCGGTCGCCAGCGCCTGTACCCGCTGCTCCACGGTAGCGAAAGCGGCTTCGATCCTCTTGAGGGCATCATTCTCCTGCATAGGCAACTCCACATTTCCGGACGCGGCTACCGGCCCCCGATGACCGGGCTGGCGACCGGGGCCGTCTTGCCGTAGATACGCTTATATTCGGCATAGTTCCTGAGCACTTTTTTGACATATCCCCTCGTTTCCGAGTAGGGGATCGATTCGACGAACACATCGCGCTCCATGCCCGCTGTTCCGTTCCGGCTCAGCCAGGACGCGACCGCCTCGGGCCCGGCATTGTACGCCGCCGCTACAAAGAGCGGGTCGTTCTTGAACCGCTTCATCAGGTGGCTGACATACCACGTTCCGACGTTGATGGCCATGTCCGGCTCAAAGAGCCGCGACCGGTCGAAGCCCGGCACGCTGACGTTCCGCGCGACCCACTCCCCGGTTTGCGGCATGACCTGCATCACGCCGCGGGCGCCGGCGGGTGAGAGCGCTGTCGGCTGGAACTGGCTTTCCTCGCGGATGATGGCCGCTATGAAGTACGGATCCTGGCCGTACTTCTTCGAATAGGTCGAGATGCTGTCCCAGTATCCCTGAGGATAGGCAAGTACCCAGAGGTCCGCAGGCGTCTCCTGTGTCCGGCCGTCGAGATAGGGCTGGTAGTTCCGAAGCACGAGGATCAGCGAGCGATAGTAATCGCCGAGATCGAAAAAGGCCTTGCTCAAACCGATATGCGCGCCACGCGTATGCGGCAGCCTTTCCTGCAGGCTCCACAACTCCTGGGCAGCCTCTTTCCTCATATCCAGCTGCATGAGCTCGAGCGTTTTTTTAAAACTCGGCTCTGCTGCCAGCAATCGCCTGGTCTCGTCGGTCCAGACCGGCGGCCCGTCGTCAGTGTCGTACGCTGCCAGCGGGTCCTCGGAACAGGGTTCTTCACCGCAGTCGGGAACGAGGTCAACGGGAATGTCGTCTGGCGCGACCTGCAAAGGGACGCCAAGAGCAGCCAGGCGCTCGGCCGCCCGGTAGCCGTAATAGGTATAGGGGCCTTTTTGGAGCACCCGTCCGTAGAAGAGAGCGGCCCGCGCAGGGTCATCGCGCTTTTCCGCTGTTTTACCCTGCCAGTAGCGGGCCTGATGCACCAGAAAGGACCGGGGATATCTGCTGACCAGCTCCTGCAGGGTCTGCTCGGTTTTTTTGTACTCTCCTGCCCCGTAGTATCCCCAGGCATTCCACCAGATCGCGCTGTCGGCAAACTTGCCCCCCGGATACTCCGACGCCAGCAGCCCGTAGTACTTGAGCGCCATTTTGAGATCGTTCGCTTCACGGTAGATGTTCCCGATATAATAAAGCGCGTCATCGGCCCACTCTCCCTCGGGGTAGGAACTTACAATCTTCTGGAACGTCCTGATCCCCTTCTCGCGCTCGCCCAGCTTGCTGTAGGACCTGCCGAGCCAGTTCAGGGCCTCTTCCGTCTGCTCGTGCGTGGGATAGTCATTCACCAGCTTCTCGAGAACAACCACAGACTCTCCGCGCTTGCCGAGAGTGTACAGGGCAATGCCCATCCTGAGCAGGACATCCGGCCGGTGAGGCGGATTGGGCTCCCGCTCCAGCAGGATCTTGAAGGTACTCACGGTCCTGTCATGCTGATTCGTACGGGAGAGGTTCTTTCCACGCTCGTAGAGCTCGGCAATGGTATAGTCGGCGACAGCAACACCGGCTGCGTTCAGTTCGGCCAGCGCTTTTGCCGCATCCTGGTCGGCTGGCGTTCCGGGATAGGCGACCGATACGGCACGAAAGGCCCGCGCGGCTTCCACCGGCCTGGCATCGGCAAGCAGCGCCCGGCCGAGCCCCACGCCGCTGTCAGGAGCGAACTCCGACCGGGGATGGTCCTTAAGGAAGTTCTCAAACGCCTCGATGGCCGGCAGCGCAAACAAGGACTCGAGCAGGGCGCGGGCCCGCTGATAAGCCGCTCGCTCCGCCAGAGAGCTCCGGGGATACCGCTCCCCCACCTGTTGATACAGTGCTGCGGCCTGCGAGTAGCGCGCTTTGGAGAAATGATGGTCGGCAAGGATCGAGACGGCGTAGTCGGCCAATTGAGGATACTCGGCCTGCGCTCGCAGCATGGCGGCATCTGCCTCGCCTGCCCGGTCCAGCTGAATGGAGGCCTGCTCAGCAAGGAACAGTGACCGCTGATACCATGCCGTGTCCGGGTACCGCTCCGCCACCTGTTGACAGACACTGAGAACAGCTTCGAAATTGCCCGTCTTATAGAGGTCCAGCGCGGTCCGCAGCCCCTGCTCGGCGTCGGTCAGGGTTTGGGGTGAATAGGTCCTGGACGGACGGGACCGCTGCAGCTCCCCTGTTTCGGGAGGGGCGATCATTGCCGGAGCGCAGGCTGTCAGGAGGGAGAACAGGACCAGCCATAGATTTTTTTTCGAAACAGGCATGGGTCTTTCCGGCCGCGAATTTCCGCAGCTCCGCAGGGTCGCGAGAGTTTTTTATATAATATAGGGAGCAATCAGGCATGTCAATAGAAGTTGTCGGCTATTGCGGAAATCGAGGGAAGGAGAAAGGTAAAACGACGTGCAAGGAAGGTGTAGGGGCGGGTTTTAAACCTGCCCTGCAACTTCAGAAGGGGGAAAGAGGGGTGTGCGACAGGAAAAGGATTGTGAAAAAAAGGGCGGGGATCGCTCCCCGCCCGTGTCATGAATGGTACTTTGCGCAGTTTGTGATTGGAACACGCCACTGCGCGCCGGTTTCACGATTCCGTCGATGCCGTCGGCTTCGTGAACAAAAGGGGCTGTACGTTCCAGGTCTCCGTACACTGCGTCGGTTTAGTGCCTGCCAAACCGATGCAGCTTCGCGCTGCCGTGAAACTGTAATCTGCGTTCAGCCTCACGGAGGTAGAGTTCACACCGGTTTGAGCAAAAGTCCATCCGGCGTATGCGGGTGAATTGGTCGTATAGGTGGGCAGCGGCGAGACATGGTTCTTCTGGAGATTGCCCTGGATCAAAAGCGGGGGCAGAATGCTGCCCGAGAAATCCAACGGAAGAGCGGAGCCGCCTCCTGTATAGAGAAGGTTGCCGGCAATTTTTTCATTTACCAGCTGGGAGACATTTCCCGAGCCGCTGAGCACATAGTTATTCGTCTCACCTGAGATCGTTTCGCTCCACGAGCCTGACAGCGTGTAGGTGCAGGGCGCGACAACCTCGAAGAACAGTGAACTGATCATCTTCGGCGTCACCCCCGGCGTTTCGCGGTTGAAGTGGACGTCAACGGTCGCGCGCACCGGGCAGGTGATGTCGACCGACGCGCCGCTTCCGATATCGGTTCCGAGCTGCGCCTGTCTCACCGTCCCTGTCCATTGGGTGAGCGGCAGCGCATTGCTCCTGTGCTGCCGCACCTCGACCACGACATCTCCCGATGATCCGGGGCTGTCCATGCTTGCCGGCAGCTCAACAATGATATTATAATTGGTCCAGCTGAGCCAGGGCCGCTCGATATTGTTCACGGTGATGGTGCCCGCTTCGACGTCGAATTCCCCGGACAGCTCAAGGATCCACTTCCCCGCATATTGAGCGCCGGCAGCCGGGTTGTATACCAGGGCGCGCTGGATGGTCGGCACCAGCTGACCGGAGCCCTGCAGCATCAACGCCCCGCCCGCGGTTTCGTGGTGCTTGCCCGAGCTGACCAGCCAGTCATGCACGTCCTTGAAGGGAAAAGGACGCTGCAACGGACTTTCGGGTTGGTAAGCGTTGGCGCCGAGCACCCGGTCGAAGAAAAGCTGCATAACGTTGCTCGCAAACCCCGGGCTCACCTGCCCGTCCCATCCGACCAGTACGGCTGCGCCTGCGCCGGTCAGGGCGGTACGGAAATTCTGGTATACAGCCTTGTCCGCTGCAGCGGTAAGTACGTTGTCCTTGAACAGTTCGCAGGTATCCAGGACAACCAGGCTGTTACCGGTAAAACCCCAGTTGTTTTTCACGAAGAGATCCGTGACGGACCAGTACGAACCGGGCACCGAGATCTGCACGCCATTGGTGTCGCGTACCCGGACGCCCGCCATGGTAAGTTCGCCTGCTCTGAACAAGGCACTCAGGCTGGTGGCATTGGCGTCCAGGGGATTGAACGGGGCTACCTTCTCGTTCGTCATCACCACGTAGGAAAGGTTTCCGGCCTTGGTCGTCTGCGTTCCGCCGTGGGACGAGATGAAGAGCACCGAAACGTTCTTGAACGACAGGAACTCCGCAACCGTGCCGCGTACCCGGCTTGGCGTATAGCCTTTTTTCAGCAGCGCCGGTTCGATGGTGCCGAGCGATCCGTCTGCCAGAAGATCCACGTCAACGAGCACGGCCTTGTCGCCCTGCGGGATCGGGGAGCGCGTGATCGCCCGGGCGGCAGGGCTCGTTTTCTGGACAGAAAGCGCGGTGCCGGGGGGAACGATCTTGGTCTTGAAGATTACCGGGTAACCATCCTTGAACCTGGCCCATACCGTTCCATCTGTTGAAATGCCGGCATCGGCGAAATCGGGAAGCGTGTTGATATAGGCGACCAGTGCCTGGTTGTCTGTAGCGAGGCTTCCGGTGTTGATGCCCCCCCAGGCCAGGTTGACCGTGTCCATGGCCGCATTCCGTTCATCAGGAGTCATGGATTCCGGGACCGCGCTCATATCCGGCGCATCCGGGGTCGTGCCGGCGGCACCGCCGCCCCCTCCGCCGCCGCATGCGGAAAGCAGAAGCGTGACGATGATAATAAGTGAACCGAAGGACAACAACTGTCCATACTGTCTCATGTGGCAATCCCCTTTCGATCGCTGCGAATCCTTTTTGCTCCTATAAAATAGGTCTTCATTGTGTTCTCGTTAGGGCAGAGCCGCACTTTGACCTTATTTATTCACCGTCACCGTGGTGCCTTCGACCGGCATTCCGTTCACCGTGATGGCGCTATTCGAGACTGCTCCCTGCATTGTTATATCCGACACGGTAACGTGATACGTCCTGGATGCGGGGAGGACCGCACCCCCGCCGCCACCTCCTCCACAAGCGCTGAACCAGAGCATGGTGATCCCGATCGTCGTCAGAAGCACCCACCGTCTCGTGCGTCTGCTTCCGAGAAAGCCCACGAAGACCAGCGGGACCCCGACAAAGGGGAGCATCGATGCAAGCGTGGCACTGAAGTCATAGGTCACGAGCAGGTTCTGGGCCGTGCCTGACATAATGGTCAGGGCGGTGGTGAGCGGAAGGTTCAAGCTCCCATCGTCACCTGAAAAGGTCCCGCTGGCAAGAAGCGTGTCGCCTGTATCGACGACACCATTGCCGTTCACGTCGAGATAGAGTTTTACTGCGGCGATATCGAGCGCATCATTGCCGGTGCCGCTTGCCTGAACAGTAACGCTGGTGATCTTGGCGTTTTCCGTTCCTGTGGCTGTCGTAACCAGCTGTACCATGGGCACGTTCACGCCACTTTTCTGCGCGGTGCTGCTGCCCGCGGGCGTGTTCAGTCCTGTTCCGGCGCTGTAGCCCGCGCTCATGACCGTGCTCACCGTTGCCGTATTGTTCGCAATGACCCCGTCGTAAGCCGTACTGGTCACCGTCGCCTTCATGATCGCTGAACCAGGAACCATCACCGACGCCTTCGCAACGATCGTTACGACCTTGCTCTGGCCGTTATCTATGGAGCCGAGGTTGCAGGTGATAGCGCCGCTTGCCTCCGTGCAGGTCGTACCCGTCACCGAGGAAGAGAGATAAACCATCCCGGCGGGCAATATGTCCGTGAGGACAACATCAGTAGCCATCGGCGTCGCATTTATGTTTGTCGTGCCGTTGTTCCTGACCGTGACGGTATAGGTGACCTGCCCCGCAGGTGCAATGGTAGTCGGGCTTGCACTGGTGGTAACCTGGAGATCAGCTTCGTTGAATCCGAGCACTACGGCTACAAAGTGATTATTGTCCATGGTAAGGACATACGGATTAGATGTACTGGTGATCGCGCCGCTGTCAATGCTCCAGGATTTAAAGAAATACCCGGGATTATCGATGACCGCGGTCAGCGTATAGTGGGCTCCCATGTCTGAGGTAGCCCAGAGAAGGTGCCAGTTCGAATTGCTGGATACCGCTAAATTATAGGTCGTGGGAGGCGTGCCTGCGGTCCCGGTCGTGGTGAAGGTCTGGTCAGCGCCGTAAGTAGTGACGCCGTCAACGCGCACGAACCGGATCCGCCAGTGGTAGGCGGTGCCGGAGGTAAGCCCGGTATAGTCAGCAGAGATAGGGGCCGTATCGGAGACCGGCGCGCTGAAGGGGCCAAGAATGTACCCGTAGCTCGTAGTGGTTCCCATCTCGATATAGACGGAGCCCTCGGCCGCATGATGCGTTAGCGTGCCGGAGACATGGGCCGTGGAACTCGTTATGCCCGTTGTGGCTGCATAAGCAACGGAGGCTGAGTTGTCCAGAACGGTGATCCACTGGTAGGGGCCTGAAGTTGGAGCTGTCAGGCCGTTCCACCCGTACTGCGGGCCGTCCCAGGGACTCATGTATCCGTCAATGGCCTGTATGGCTCCCACCAGCAAAGAGCCTGTGTCGGCAATTCCGCCCAAAGGCGCCCGGGTTATGACAGGGACGTAGAGATACAGGCTCGCTCCTGTTGCAAGTGGCCAGGGACCGCCTTCCCAACTGCCGGCCGGGTATGTGTCGAAACTGTAGAACCCGGTCCCGTAGAACCCCAGGGAAGGCTGCGTCGGGCAGCTGCCGTCCGTTATCTGGGCGTAGGGTCTCGGGGGGTCCGCCGTCGGATTTTGCATCCAGCACTCTATCGGGTGGGCGGCGTCGATGGCGAACTCGGTATTTTTCGGCAGTCCGAGTTCAACATGTACGTAGGGTCCTGCGCAGGGGTTGCCGGTAGTGCCGACAATGAGCCTGACGTAGTAGACCTCGCCAACAGTCGGGGGCAGTGTCAGATTGCCGCCGTAGCCCACGCTTTCCATGGTCAGGAACTCCAGGTAAGGCGCACCCTGGATCACGCTGACGCAATTTTGGGTTTGCGTATGGGTCAAGACACCATCGGCCCAGTTTGCCGGCGCCTCCCGTGCTGCAAAGAGCATGAAGACGGTAAAGAGCAGGACTACATATTTTAAACAAAAACGCACCATGGCTTGTTTCCTCCTTCAGGTTTTATTCTTCCGCTGTACTGTCAATGAAGTCGAGACCTGGGCGGTTATGGCATCGCACCGAGCAAGCTCTCGTTTTTGCTCAAATAGATCATGTCCAGCCACTCGTCATTCGTCGTGATCGCCAGGGGCGTGGGCCGCTCGATGTTGTTCACGGTGATGGTGCCCGCATCGACGTCGAATCCCCCGACAGCAAAGATCCACTTCCCCAGGACGGCAACTGTCTATACTGTTTCATGGGGCAATCCCTTTCGATTGCTGCGAATATTCTTTATTCTTAATCGGATCACTGGATGGTCCCGGTAGTTGCAACGGAGTAAGGCGCGTTCCCTCCCGGTGCCGTTCCGATCTGAGCAAGGACGCCGGTCACGGGGTCTATGGTGCAGATTGAGACGGTATTGGGACCGCTGTTTGCCACGTAGGCGAACTTTCCCGAAGGATCGACAGTAATGGAATGCGGACTGAACCCGACTGCAACTGCAGCACCGAGGCTGGTGAGAGCCCCCGTCGTTGCGTGGATACTGTAAGCTGAGACGTTGTGGGAGCCGTTGTTCGCCACGTAGGCGAAGCTGCCCGCAGGGTCAAAGGCGATGGAGATGGGGCCGGTTCCCGTTGCGACCGCCGCGCCGACGCTGCTGAGTGCCCCGGTCGCTGCGTTGATGGTATAGGCCGAGACGGTATGGGCCCAGTTGTTCGCCACATAAGCGAACTTGCCTGTGGGGTCGACCGCCACAGCAGCCGGCCGGTTCCCCGCGGCAAAGGGACTGCCGGCGACGGCGGACAGGGTTCCGGTCACGGCGCTGATCGCGTAGGCCGACACGTTGGCGGAAAGGTTATTCGCGACGTAGACGAACCGGCCCGACGGGTCCACGGCAACGGACTGGGGATCGGTCCCTGTACCCACTGCGCCGAGACTGGACAGCGCTCCGGTTTCGGCATCGATGCTGAAAGTCGCCAGGTCCTGGGAGGTCCGCTGAGCGACGTAGGCAAATCTGCCCGAGGGCTCGACGATCACGGAGAGCGGATCGCTGCCGATCGCCGTGGGCCCTCCGGCGCTGGTGAGCGCCCCGGTGACGGCGTCGATGCTGTAAGCCCCGACATTGACGACGGGTGCGCCTTCAAGCAGTATCTCCCGCGTCACGTACGCGAACCTGCCTGAGGGGTCAACGGCGACCGAGCTGGGCAGCGCGCCTGTCGCAACGGTGCCCGCATCGGTCAGCGCGCCGGTGGCTGCATTGATGGTGTACGCCGACACGCTGCTGCCGCCGTAATTGGCCACGTAGGCGAACTTGGGCGTGTACTTCACTGCTGCCGTGCCCCGGGTCATTGCCATGGACAGCATCCCGGAGCGCCCTCGGACCGTTCCCGCGCTGGTGAGCGCGCCGGTGTCAGGATCGATCGTGAAGATTGCGATGCTATTGGAGGTGAGGCTCGCCACATAGGCGAACTTGCCCGAGGGATCGACCGTGACCGAACGAGGGGTTCCGCCCGGCAGCGTAACGGCTGCAGTGGCTGTGAGCGCGCCGGTGCCTGCGTCGATCGTGAACGCAGAAACATTGGAGGACGCAGAGTTCGCCGAGTAGGCGAAGCGGCCCGAGGGGTCGACGGTTACGGAAAGGGGAAAGCTTCCGGTCGTGGCCGTGCCTGCGCTGGTGAGCGCGCCCGTGCCGGCGTCGATGGTGTAGGTCGAGATGGTATTGGAGTTTCCATTGGCCACGTAAGCGAACTTGCCCGAGGGATCGACTGCGACCGAACTGGGCCCGCTTCCCGCTGCAAACGGGCTGCCTGCTACGGCAGTGAGCGCGCCCGTGCCGGTGTTGATGACATAGGCCGAGACGGAGCCGGAGCTTCCATTCGCCACATAGGCGAACTTACCCGAGGGATGGACAGTAACAGAGCGTGGATCCCTTTCGGCCGGCACGGGTGCACCGACGCTGGTCAGCATGCCGGTGACAGCGTCGATGGTGTAGGTCGAGACGTTGAAGGAGGATTCATTCGCCACATAGGCGAAGCGGCCCGAGGGATCAACGGTGACCCCATAGGGCCAGGTGCCTGCCGGAACTGCGGAGCCGACGCTGGTCAGCGCACCGGTAGCGGCGTTGATCCTGTAGGCCGATACGGTATTGGAGCCCCAGTTCGCCACATAGGCGAACTTGCCCGAGGGATCAACGGTAACGCCATGAGGAGCGGCTCCCGTCGCCGCATAGCCGTTATGCCGCAACTGGCCGGTAGCGGCGTTTACCGTATAGATCGAGACGGTGTTGTCCTCGCTGTTGGCCACATAGGCAAAGCGCGGCACGCTGCCGGCCGGCGGTGTGGACGATGCCCCGCCTCCCCCGCCGCAGGCGGAAAACAGAAGCGTGACTATGATGATAAGTGAACCGAAGGACAACAACAGTTTATGCTGTTTCATGTGGGCAACCCCTTTCAACTGCTGCGAATATTCGACATGCACGGGTCAGCTGGTTATTGAAATGCAGCGTTGAAAAACTCGTTGTTTCCCGTATTGGCCAATGCCTGCATGCCGGTGCCGTCGGAATTAATGATGTAGAGATCCGCATTGCCGGATTGTCTGCGAAACAGCACTTTCCCGTTGGGTGTGATGCCCACGAAAAACGCGTGCCCACCTGAAGTTGCCAGCGGCGTTGTGACGTTGTTGTTGGTGTTGAAAGCATAAAGATACGTGACGTTGCTGGTCGTCCTTTCATAGATCACGCGGCCATCAGACGTCATGCCTTTATACTCTTCATAATCCGCTGAAGAGGCTACTGCCACCGTACCGGTTCCATCGGCATTGACCATGTAGATATCGTAGAGGCCGGCCGTGATCCTTCCATAGATCACCCGCCCGTCAGGCGTGAGCGCGGCGAAGTAATCGTCACCCGTGCCGTCTGTCAGCTGCCGGGTATTACTGCCGTCCGCGTTAACAATATAGAGATCGTTTTGAGTGGTGGTGAGTCTGCTGTAGATCACCCGCCCTGTCGCTGTGCTGCCCGCGTATCTTTCATAATCTGTCGACGTGGCCAGCGACACAGTGCCGTTGCCGTAAAGGTCGCGTTGTCCGGCGACATTTCTATTGATGATCACTTGTCCGGTGCTGGTGATGCCGGCAAAACTGTATTCGCCGGCCACGCTGTTGCTGGTCAAGGCTGTAGCAGAACCGCCTGCGCTGATGCTGTAGACTCCGCTAAGGCCGGTGCCGTAGCCGTTGTCCATGTCAAAAATGATCTGCCCTGAAGGTGTTTCGCCCATAAAGGATTTGTAGTAATACGGTTCGGTCGCGAGTCCCGCATTGCCTGTGCCGTCGGCATTGATGATGGAGAGGTCATTGCCGATATATTGCGGGACGCTGTAGATAACCTTGCCGCTGGAAGTAATGCCGGAAAAATCCTCATGATTTGCGGAACCGGCCAAAACCTGCGGGTTCGACCCATCGGCATTGACCGACCACAGATCCCGTCCCCCCGCAGCCGTGTTGCGACGATAGATCACGCGGCCCGACGTTGTTATACCGCTATAAATCTCGTAATCCGGGGTGTTGGCGAGGATCTGCAGATCCGTGCCTCCGGAATTGACGCTGTACAGATCCAGTTGACCGCCGGCTGTTCTTTGATAAACGATACGTCCGCCCGGCGCCGTAGCTGAGAAAAATTCATTATCGGCGGTGGTGGCCAGCGCTACTTCCCCCGTGCCGTCTTCCTTGATCAGGTAGAGATCGTCCTTGCCGGATTCGATTCCGTACCCTCGGGTAAAAACGATCTTTAACAATGCCGAAGGCGCGTTCACGGTCAACAGTGCCGCGTTGCTGGTCACCGTGCCTTCGCTGTTGCTGGCCACGACGCGGAACTGCCGCCCATCGTTATCCAAAGCCGGATTAACCACATCCAGGACGCTGCCGGTCGCCCCATTGATGTTGCTCCAGTTGGCGCCGTCGTCGGTGCTCAACTGCCATTGCAGCGTCGGGGTGGGCGTGCCGCTGACGGCTACGATAAACTGCCCGTTCTGTCCTTCAGTAATGGTGACATCAACTGGTTGGGTGGTGAAAACCGGGGCGCCTGCGGCTGCGTTGATAGTCAAAGTTGCGGCATTGCTGTTGACCGTGCCCGCACTGTTGCTGGCCACGGCACGGAACTGCCGTCCGTTATTGGCTAAAGCCGGAGCGGTGACAGCAAAGGTTGTACCAGTCTCACCGACGATATTATTCCAGCTGCTGCCGCTATCGGTGCTCAACTGCCATTGCAGGGTCGGTGGGGGGGTGCCGCTGACAACGACCGAGAACTGGGTGTTTTGACCTTCGGTGATGCTGACGCTGGCAGGATGTGTAGTAAATATCGGCACCGTTTGCGCGGAATTGACGGTCAGCATTGCTGTGTTGCTGGTAATACTGCCCGTGCTGTTGCTGACAAGAACCTGGAACTGGTGTCCGTTGTCGCCTAACGGCACTGCTGTCAGGTTCAGGGTGGCATTGGTTGCTGCTGCTATGTCTGCAAAGCTGCTGCCGCCATCGGTGCTGCGCTTCCACTGATAGCTGAGGGATGTGCCGGCAGCGGTGACCGAGAAGCTGACGTTTTGTCCTTCGGTGATGGTCTGGTTTGCAGGATGCACGCTGATGCTGGGAGCGATTGGCGCCGCAGTTACGGTCAGCGTAACCGCTGAGCTGGTGACACTATTGCCCGCGCCCGTGACGACGACACGATACCGGGTCCCGCTGTCGGCAAGCGCCGTTATTGCCGTCGAGTAGCTGGCCGCTGTAGCGCCGGCTATATCCGAAAAGGTGCTGCCGCCGTCGGTGCTGATCTGCCACTGGTAGCCGGTTGCGTTGCTGGCCGCGACGATAAAGGTGGCTGTCGTGCCGGACACCACACTTTGATCCGTGGGTTGGGTGGTGATGGCCGCAGAAGGTTGTCCTGGTGAACTGCTGCCGCCGCAGGCGGTGAGCATGGCAAGAACGAGCAGGATGGCAACCACGTATATTCCAGGTTTGCTATTCATAATTCTCCTTTGGTTACTAATGGCGACTATTCAAATCTCGCACGAAAGTTTTCCTTCGCGGGCTAAGGGAATATTTTGCTGAGGCCGTTCCCCGCTCCTGCATTCAGATCGAACACCCGCACCGTTCCCGCTGCCGTCCCGTTGCTCTTCCAGAGCTCGTTGCCGCTGGTGCCGTCATCGGCAAGGAAGTACAGCGTGCCGCTGAGGGCCGTCAGATTGGACAGGTTGCTGCCCATGGCACCCGGGTTGATATCCTTGACCGGCACCGTGCCTGCCGCTGTTCCGTCGCTCTTCCAGAGCTCGCGCCCGTTGCTGTCATCGTATGCCGAGAAGTAGAGCGTACTGCCGACAATGGTGAAACCGCTGGGGACTCCGCTGACCGCACCCGTGTTGATATCCTTGACCAGCACCGTGCCTGCTTCGGTGCCGTCGCTTTTCCACAGCTCCCTGCCGCTGGCTGCATCGGCTGCACTGAAGTAGAGCGTGCTTCCGATAACGGCGAAACCATCGGGGTAGCCGTCGCCTGCACCTGCGTCAATGTCCTTTACCAGCAGCGTGCCCGCATCCGAACCGTCGCTCTTCCACAGTTCATAGCCGTTGCTGCCGTTATTTGCCGGAAAGTAGATCGTGCTGCCCATGACCGTGAATGGTCCTGGATAGCTGTAGCCTGCTCCGGGGTCAATGGCCTTGACCAGCACCGTACCCGCCTCCGTGCCGTCGCTTTTCCACAGTTCATAACCGTTGATGCTATCGTTGGCATTGAAGTAAAGCGTGTCACCGACGACCGTGAGATAGTCAGGGTCGCTATGAGCCGCACCGGTGTTGATGTCCTTAACCAGCACGGTGCCCGCCTCCGTGCCGTCGCTCTTCCAGAGTTCATTGCCGTTGGTTCCATCGCTTGCAGCAAAGTAGAGCGTGCTGCCTGCTGCGGTCAGGTTATCGAGGGAAGTGGCTCCCCAGCCGGGATAGATATCCTTGACCAGCACCGTGCCTGCTGTTGTGCCGTCGCTCTTCCACAATTCCCGTCCGGTGGAGTCATTGTAGGCTTCGAAGAAGAACATGCTGCCCACGACGGTAAGTTGCGAGATTATGCTGCTGCCGATGGGGTTGGTAGCCTTGACGACATAGGTTCCGGCCGCGGTCCCGTCGCTGCGCCACAATTTATCCCCGGTACTCGACCCGTCATTGGCGCCGAAGTAGCTGATCCCGGTGATCGTGATCAGGGAAGTCACATTCGACCCGTAGCTGACCGTCCCGATATCGGCGACCATGGCAGTGCCTGCCTCTGTTCCGTCGCTTCGCCACAATTCGCTCCCGTGGACGCCATCGTAAGCGTTGAAATACACGAAATTGCCGACGGCGAGCATGAACCATGGAGCGCCGTCACCGGTACCGGGTTTGATGTCACGCACCATGACCGTGCCGCCGGGCGTGCCGTCGCTCTTCCAGAGCTCATAGCCGTTCGTACCGTCAGTGGCAACAAAGAACAGGGTGCTGCCGACCGCGGTAAGGTATCCCGGGTTGCTGCTGTTTGCGCCCGCCAGGATGTCCTTGACTAGCGCGGTGCCAGCCGCAGTTCCGTCGCTTGTCCACAACTCACGGCCATTGGTTGCGTTATTGGCCACGAAGTAGAGCGTGCCGCCGATGGCGGTCATAACGGTGGAGTCACTATTGCCTGCTCCCGGATTGATATCCTTGATCAGCTCCGTGCCGATCGCCGTGCCGTCGCTTTTCCAGAGTTCACTGCCGTTGGCGCCATCGTTGGCCGTGAAGTAGAGCATGCTTCCGACAACAGTTAAGTTGACGGGGATGCTGCCGGTCACGCCGGGATAAATGTCCTTGACCAGCACGGTGCCGCCCGTCGTGCCGTCGCTCTTCCACAACTCCCTGCCGGTGGGCCCGTCGTATCCATTGAAGTAGAGTGTGCTTCCGATGACAGCGAGGCTTCCGTAAATATTAATGTCCCTGACTACCACTGTTCCGGCTTCCGTGCCGTCGCTCTTCCACAGTTTATCGGAACTGCCGTCCCAGGCCGTAAAGTAAAGCGACCCGCCCATGACGCTGAAGTTCCAGGGATCGCTGCTGCCGGAGACCGTATTGATGTCCTTGACCAGCACGGTGCCTGCCTCCGTGCCATCGCTCTTCCACAGCTCGTCCCCAAGGGTGCCGTCGTTGGCCGAGAAGTAGAGCGTACTGCCGATTGCAGCAAGTTGGGCATCGACTTGGATAGCCCCGCGGTCTGTATCGTTTCTGATGTCCTTGACCAGCACCGTGCCCGCCTCCGTGCCGTCGCTCTTCCACAGTTCCATGCCGTGAATGCCGTCATCGGCGATGAAGTAAAGCACGCTGCCGACTGCCGTAAGAGAATTCGGGGTACTATCCCCCGTACCCGGGTAAATGTCCTTCACCAGCGAGGTGCCCGCGGCGGTACCGTCGGTCTTCCAGAGTTCCCGGCCCAAGACCCCGTTGGTCGCCGCGAAATAGGTCACGCCGTTGATCAAGGCCAGGTTCCGCGGGTCGGCGTCGCTGTTGGTGTTGATGTCCTTCACCAGCCTGGTTCCGGCGGCAGTGCCGTCGGTCAGGAACAATTCGTTTCCGGTCGTGCCGTTGTCTGCGCTCACATAAAAGCTGGGGCCGGGCGCGCTCGCCCCTCCGCCTCCCCCGCCGCCGCAGTTGACGAGCGCGACCGATGCGGTCAGAAGAAGTGCTGCAATCACGATATGATGGAACCTCTTTTTTGTGGTTGTGTTCATGGGGCCCTCCTTGAGATCATATTGGCGGCGCGATTAGTTTCGCTTCCGCACTTAATCGGTTTTCACTGTTCTGTTCTTGCTTTCAGCCGGGATGCATGCCTGCCTGCAGCCCAGGATGGCCCGCAGTTCTTCAAAGTTCGTGAACGCCCTTTCCTGGTTGACCTCCACGAGCTCTACCAGCCCCACCAGGTCCTGAGGGCTGCTGCTGTTCCTGCGATAGATCCGGACGACATAGCTGTCCATAAACGCTCCTTGGTGCGGGCTCGGCTTGTACGACCGTAGCGTAACCGGTGACGACCCACAGATGACCCACGGATTCTTTTTTTTACGTGAAGGGGGACGGGTGTATCAGCGATCGGGGAAAGGAATACAGTTCATTGAATTGATTCAACAATCGGGAGTACCAGGCGTGAGCAAAGAAGAATCTAACAGAAGACGCAAAGTCAGGGTTTGAGGAGAGGTGGCGTTTGGTATGCCGTCAGGGCATGATCGATTGATAGAGGTCTTCGGTTTTACGGGAGGGAGGGATGCCGAGCGACGAGAGCAGCAGGGCGCGGCAGCGGTTGTAGATGGAAACCGCCTCTGCGCGCTGGCCCAGCTCCTGATAACAGACCATGAGATGCTGATAGAATTCTTCGGCAAGGCCGTCAACCTCGAGCCCCTTTTGAAAGATCTCAACGGCCTTTTGCCACTCCTGGCGCTGTTCCCAGTGAACGCCCGCTCGAAGGATGAGCCGGAGCACCTTGCTGCGCAGGCGCTCACGGGAAGAAAGCGCCCAGACATGCGAGGAATCATTGGGCAGGAAATGGCCCCGGTACAGACCCAGAGCCTTGTCGCTCAAGCGCAATGCCAGCCCGGCATCACGTGAAGGTCCACCGTTCTTCCAGGCCCGATCGACCGTCTCGATAAGACCTTCCAGCTCCCGGACGTCGACCCAGCAGCGGGTGAGATCCAGGGACAGGCGGCGCTCCTGCAGTTGAATGACCTTGTCGTCGTTAAGCAGTCTGCGCAGGCGCTGCACCGTCATTTCAAAGGACTTGTTGGCCAGATCGCCGTCCGCTTCGGGCCAGAGGATGTCTACGAACTGCTCCTCGGCGACATCCTTCCCACCCAGGGCGACCAGCGCTTTGAGCAGAACAAGGGGTTTCTGCTGCACCTTTCCCGAGAAGAGCATCGGTTTCCCGTTGCTGACCAGTTCGAACCGCCCGAGCGTGAGGACCCTTAAAGGCCAGGGCCAGGAGTCGCTTGCCGGGTCCGGCGGCAGGAGAGAACGCCTGCGTATGAGGTCGTGCACATACGCGGTTTCGAGGCCGTCATCGAGGGCGCGGGAGCAGAGCCTGCTCATGACGTCGCTCCGCCACCAGTAAAAATTCGTATAGCCTTCCTTGCGTCCCAGGGTCATGGCTTGCGCAAGCGGGGCAAGAACTTTCGAGTCCTCACCCCGGTCCAGGGCGATCTGCGCCTGGCTCAGGAAATACATGAACTCAAGGATCCGGCTCTTCATCCGGCCGGCGACGCGGAGGGCCTGCGACAGCTGGGGCATGGCCGCCTCATCCTCGCCCTGCTCGTGCAGGACCTGCGCGAGAGCGATGCGGGTTATTCCCTCATGGAACGGGGTCCCCGCCTCAAGAGCAAGGCGCAGCGCCTCCTCCACCTGATGGCGGGCCCGTGACAGGTCGCGACGGACCAGCGCCTCCCATGCGCTGTTGTAACGATACATGCAGGCATCGATCCGGCGTGACTCGACGAAAGAGGGCTCCATTTTTTTCAGATATTCGGCGGCCTCGGACGGCTTTCCCTCGCTCAGAGCATTGATCGCACCCTGTGAGTAAAGCTGCGAATTCCAGATGACCACGCCTGTTTTCGACGCGATATCCAGCCCTTCGATAACCGCTTTTCTGCAGAGGTCATGATTGCCCATCCGCACCTGGTATACCGCTTCGATGATCCTGCCCAGGATCTGCGCGAGCGGAGAAGCGTCGGGCGTAGCTGCTGATTCCCGAACTCCCTTGATCACGAATTCAGCGCCGGCATGGTCCCCGATCCAGAGATAATAAAGCTCCAGGTAAACATAGATGAAGCTTTTTAACCTGATGTTCGCGCTCTTCTGCGCAATGGCACGCGCACGGTCGGCCCACGTCCTGATATGCCGGTGATGAGGCTGTCGCAAGGTCAGCGCAAAGAGCATGCTGGTGGTGACGCGGGCATCGATCTCCGGCGACGGGAACAGGGGATGCCGCTGCAGGAGGTCATCGAGCAGGCCTATCCACCGGTCAGCCTGCACAAACTCCCCCCATCCCAGCAATATGGCCTCCATGACGCCCGACCAGGACAGGAACAGGCCCGCCGGATCGTTGACGGCCAAGAAAAGCTCGTATGCCTTCTCAAAATGCCGCTGGCTCTCAGCGGGGTTGAAGGGCAGCCTGCATGCGCCGGTCCAGTATTTCAGCCAGGGGTCGCTCTCCCGGTAGCCCTCGGGAAAACCGCTCAACCATCCTTCCAGGGTCTGGGTACGGCCCTGGCTGATCAGTGCTTGCGCCCAGGTGTTGACCAGCCGGGCAAGTTCATGCCACGCGCCGGCTGCGCACAGCAGATCGGCTGCCTGCTCTGCCTGGCCGCTCTTTTCCAGCAGCAGTGCGGCTTTTATTCTCAGCTCGGTCCGCAGCTCGGCGGACAGGACCCGGTCCGCGCGGAACAACAGGAATTCGCGGAACAACGGGTGATACTGATAGACGGCATCAGCGGACAGGCGCCGGTCGGTAAAAAAATGATTGCGGCTGAGCTCGGCCAGAATGGTGTGGGAAGATTCGTTTCCCGTCAGTTCCTGAACAACGGGCACGGTCATGGTCGGCAGGCAGGCGGACGTCAGCAGGAACTGTTGCGTTTCGCGGTCCGCCTTTTCAAAGATCTCCCCGGCAAAATAGTGAAAGATCTCTTCCCGCGTAAAGTTGTCGATGGACATCCGGTTAGAGGCCGTCGTTCGCAACTGCTCCAGCATAAGCACGATCCCGGCGGCCCAGCCCTCGGTGAAGCGGTACAACTGCGCCATGACCGCATCAGGCAGCCGGTTCTTTCCGGCCTGAGAGAGTTTGCGGGCCTCGTCAAGGCTGAACTTGAGGTCCTGCCATCCGATGAAACTCATTGCGTTCAATGTCCGGAGACGGGCAAAGGCGGGCCCCGGTTCGCTGCGGCTGATGAGGATCACGGTAACGCCGTCGGGGATCGAGGTCAGGGCTTCGACCATGATCTCGTGAAAGCGCGACCCAACGGGAACGTCCTGGTAATTGTCGAACACGAGGGTATAGGGCGGTTTGAGCCTGCTGTAGAGGTTCTCGAAGTACCGCCGGGCAAAGATCGCGACGCCGTGCAGGTATTCCGTGGTCAGGAACGGAAGGGGTTTGCGATTTCTCGGCGCAGCCTTCCGGGCGGCAAGACACAGGTAATAGAAGAAACTGGCAATATCAGCGTCGCCTTCGTCGGCCTGGTACCAAAGACAGGGCAGTTTCCGTTCGTCCAGATAGCTGGAGACGAAGGTTGTTTTGCCGCTCCCGGCGGGACCAGAAACCCAGACCACGGACCGTTTACGGCAATCGTCCAGCAAGGTGAACAGCCGCTTTCGGGCAAAGGCCCCGGAAATGTTCGGCCGGCTTATCTTGGCGATGGTGGTATTCTTTTTATGCATGCTCGTCGGGGGTTCTCATGAGATGTCACAATGGCGATAAGGAACGTCCTGCAAAGCAAATTTTCCTTGCCTGCGGGCTGTGCTCGTTTCTGCAAAATACGGCAAGACGACCATGAACGCAAGGTATAATTACCTTCCTCGCGACAAACGCCCGCCGTCCGCTCTCAGCCCGGGGACCGAGAAGCGTTGCTATTTTTTAAACCGAAGGAACCTGGGCAACTGCTCTTTGGAGGTTGCCAGGCGGAGGATGAAGCGCTCTTCAAGGGAAAGGGAGGGGTCGACCGTCCCGTGAGCTGGCGGAGTGTCGGGGCTGTAGACCAGCATGTGGAAAGCCACTGAAGTGACCGGCGCGTCCTGGAGCGGGAGGCGCTCGACGTGGGAAACGAATTCGATCCAGCGGTCGGCCATCTCGATGAACAGGGCGGTATCCTGTTCCTGCAGATAGGCTGCAACCGTTTTGAAAGGCGCCGGCACGAGACCGGAACAGCGGTTTACTTCAGGGAGTACGATATGGGACTTGACGTTCTCGAAAACCCTGCCGAGCGGGAACAAACGGCAGGCAAGCGGACGCGCTTCGTAGATCCGGCAGCCTGTTGCGGTCCAGAAATGGCAAACCGGGTCGCGCGGCAGCATGACGAGCGGGAAGCCCTTGGCGCGGTCCGTGTCGAGCACATCGAGCAGGTCCTCGTAGGACATGCCGGTCGCTGCGCGGATCCTGGCGATCTCGTAGGGGTTCAGGACGATGGGGGCCGTCGCCTTGCAGCAGGTGGAGTTGCACCCGGCGGCGCCGCAGGTGAGCTGCAGCAGGTCGGACTCCGCCAGCACCCGGGCATCGGCGCCGGCAACGGTTATGGATATTACAGATTTGTTTTGCATGAAACACCTACAAAAACAGTGGACGCGGATCTACGCTGATGAACGCGGATACAACTTGATGGAATGGGCGACAATCAACCCGTTCGCATCAGATCTTAATCCGCATTTTCCGCGTAAATCAGCGTCCAAATGATTTTTCGCTTTTCCCTTACTTCCCGATCAGCCGTCCGCCCGCCTTCGCGTGCCACACCACGAGGATGGGGCTTGCCACGAAGATCGAGGAATAGGTCCCGACGATAACGCCCATGAGGAGGGCGATGGAGAAGTCATGCAGCACGTCCCCGCCGAACAGCGCGAGCGGGATGAGCACCAGCACCACGGTCAGGGAAGTGACGATGGTGCGCGACAGCACTTCATTGATGCTGTTGTTCACCAGCTTCGGCAGAGGATCGCGCTTGGTCTTTTTCAGGTTCTCCCGGATCCGGTCGAAGACCACCACAGTGTCGGTGAGCGAATATCCGGCGAGCGTCAGGAGCGCCGTCACGATCAGCAGGTTGATCTCCCAGTTCAAAATATAGAAGATGCCGAGCACCGCCATGATGTCATGGAAGGTAGCGAACGCCGCCGCAACGCCGAACTTGAACTCGAACCGGAAGGCGATGTAGACGATGATCGCGAGCAGCGCGACCACGAGAGCCCTGAGAGCGTCCTTCTGCAGGGCCTGTCCGATCACCGGTCCGATCTCCGTGATCTGCATGTGGTCGGGATCGTAGGGGTTGTTCGGGAATTCCTGTTTAAAGACCGTCTGGATCTTGTCCGACGTTCCTTCGGTCTCACGCACTTTGATCAGGATCGTGTTCCCCTCGCCCACTTCCTGGATCGATGCTCCCTGGAAGCCGTTCTCTTCAAGCGCGGCGCGCGCCTGGTCAACCTGCAGGGCCTGCTTGAAGCTGAGCTGCACCGTGGTGCCGCCCACGAAGTCGATGCCCAGATTGGCCTTCTGCCTGCCGACCTGCACAACGCCCACCAGCCCCAGCGTAATGAACAGGGCGGCGATGGTGAACGACACGTTCTTCCAGCCCATGAAATCGATATTGGTCTTACCTAGAATATGAAGCATTTTTCCCTCCGAAAAAAAGCATTAACCACAGAGGTCTCAGAGCAAAGAGGTTAAAGCCGAACTTTTTCTCCGTGTTCTCTGTGGTGAAGAGCCGTTAGATACTCAATTTCTCCAGCTTCCACTTGGAGTTGATGATGTCGAAGATCACCTTGGTCCCGACCAGCGCCGAGTACAGGTTGATCATGATACCGAGGCTGAGCGTCACGGCAAAACCCTTGATGGGTCCGGTGCCGAACATGAAGAGCACCGCGGCGGTGATCAACGTGGTCACATGCGAGTCGAGGATCGTCAGGAATGCTTTGTCATAGCCTGCGTCCACGGCGGCGCGCGGCGCTTTGCCGGACACGATCTCTTCCCGGATGCGCTCGAACATGAGCACATTGGAATCGACTCCCATGCCGATGGTGAGGATGATACCCGCGATGCCCGGCAGGGTGAGCGTAGCGTTCAGGAGCGCCATGGCGCCCAGAAGCAGGACCAGGTTCAGGATAATGGCATAATCCGCGATCAGGCCGGACATGCGGTAGTAGACCACCATGAACACGACCACGACGAGCACGCCGAACAATGCGGCACGCACGCCTTTGTTGATCGAGTCCTGGCCGAGCGACGGACCAACGGTGACGTTCTGGATGATCTTCATCGGTGCCGGCAGTGATTCGCGCAGCACGATGGCGAGCTTTGCCGCTTCTTCATGCGTGAAGCTGCCGGTGATCTGGGCATCGCCGCCGGAGATCCGGTCCTGGATCCGGGGCGCCGAGTACACGACGTTGTCGAGCACGATGGCCATCTGTTTGCCCACGTTCTCGCCCGTGACCCGGCCGAAAATCTCCGCGCCTTGGCCGTCGAAGGAAATGGAAATTGCCGGTCTGCCGCGGTCGTCGATCCCGACCTTGGCCTCTTTCAGGCGGTCGCCGGTGAGCATGGTCTGCTTGTAGACCAGGTAGGGAGATCGCACGATCTTGCCCGACTGGTCCACGTCCTCGCCGTAGAGGACCTCACTGTCCGCGGGGCCCTTGCCCGCAAGGGCCTGCTGAAGGTCTCCGGTCGTATTCAGCATCTTGAACTCCAGCCTGCCAGCGGTCTTGATGAAGGCGATCGCCTCCTGGGGGTTCTTGATGCCCGGAAGCTGCAGCGCGATCTGGTCGTTCTCCTGTTTATAAATGGAGGGCTCGGCCACGCCGTACTTGTCGATGCGCCGGCGGGTGATCTCCAAGGCCTGCTGCACGGCATTCTCCTTCAGGCGCCGCACTTCCGCCTGCTTCAGCCCGTAGACCAGCTCGCCCTTTGTCCGGGACTTGTACTCGAGGATGGCATAGGTGTCCTTGATCAGCTTCTCCACCTTTTCCTCAAGCGTGTCGGCAAACTTGGCCGTGACATCCTGGCCGGTCCTGGTGAAAGTGACGGACAGGCTTTGCAAGGCCGCCGTGGTCTGGAGGTCGGCAGCTATGTTATCGACCGACGCTTCCACGGCCTTGTCCGTCTCCACTTCCATCACGAGGTGGCTGCCTCCCCTGAGGTCCAGTCCGAGCGAGATCTTGGGCACGCTCTGATGCCACCACTGGGGCAATTGCGTTGTCAGCGGCGTGGACGGCAGGAATAAAAACACCGCGACCACAACCGATAAGGCTATGAGCGACAGTCTCCATCGAATGCTTTTTTTCATTGAATCGCCTCCTGCTGAATTCTTATAGTAGTATTCAGCCACCACGCCGCAAAGATCATAAGGAAAGCGCGGACCCTGTATGCCCCGGCGACCTGTGGCAAAACCTGCTGTTACTCTTTCGGTTTCTCAGAACCTTCCGTGATCACATGGGCGACGGAACCGCGGGTGATCTTCACCTTCGTGCCTTCTGCGATCTTGACCGTCAGGGTGTCCGGCGTGACGCCTTCAACCGTGCCGTAAATGCCGCCGCCGGTGATGATCTCATCGCCCCTCTTCAGATCATCCACCATCTTCTTGTGCTCTTTCATCTTCTTCTGCTGCGGGCGGATGAGGATAAAATAGAAGATCGCGAAAATGACGGCCATCATGATGAGGCCTGATGCGCCGCCGCCGGCCGGCGCCCCTGCTTCGCCGCCTGGTGCTCCCATTGCATATGCTGTAGCTATGAACATGTGTACCTCCTTAAGAGTTTAGTGCAAATTTCAAACTGCAAAATGCAAATTGAACAGGATGCCGACTCGACATCATTTTGCACTTTGCAATTTGCACTTTTCAATTTGCAATTATTTCCCGCTTCTCCAAAAACTCTTTCTTGAATTCCTTGAACCGTCCCTGCTCGATGCTCGTTCGGACGTTCTGCATCAGGTTCAGGTAGAAATAGACATTATGGATCGTGCCGAGCCGCAGGGCAAGCAGTTCGCCCGCATTGAACAGATGCCGGATATAGGCTCGCGTAAAGGTCCTGCAGGTGTAGCAGCCGCAGGCAGGATCGATGGGCTGCTTGTCCCGCTCGTACTGCGCGTTCCTGATCACGACCCTGCCGAAGGACGTGAAGAACGTGCCGTTCCTGGCGTTCCGGGTCGGCATGACGCAGTCGAACATGTCGATGCCGCGGTCAACGCCTTCCACCAGGTCCTCCGGTGTGCCGACGCCCATCAGATACCGGGGCTTGTCCGAAGGCAGCAACGGCGCCGAAGCCTCGATCATCTCGTACATCACCGGCTTGGTCTCGCCCACGGACAGGCCGCCCAGGGCGTAGCCGTCGAAGCCGATGTCCAAAAGCCCCTCTGCCGACTGCTTGCGAAGCTCCGGGTACATGCCGCCCTGGACAATGCCGAAGAGCGCCTGGCCCGTATCCTTCTTTGCGTCCTTGCAGCGTTTTGCCCAGCGCTGCGTCCGTTCCACTGATTCCCGCGCATAATCGTGTGTTGCGGGAAAGGGAATGCACTCGTCGAAGGCCATGATGATGTCGGCCCCCAGCGCTTCCTGGATCTCCATGGCGTACTCGGGCGTCAGCAGATGCTTGGCGCCGCCGTCTACGGGCGACTGGAACGTCACGCCCTCTTCGGTTATCTTCCTGAGTTCCGCCAGGCTGAAGACCTGGAACCCGCCGCTGTCGGTCAGGACCGCCCGGTCCCATGCCATGAACCCGTGCAGCTGGCCGAAATCACGGACCAGTTCGTGGCCGGGCCGCAGGAACAAGTGATACGTGTTCGAAAGGATGATCTCCGCGCCCATGCTCTTCAGGTCGTCCGGGGACAGCGTCTTGACCGTTGCCTGCGTTCCCACCGGCATAAAGACCGGCGTCTGGACCGTGCCGTGCGACGTGGTGAGCTCACCCCGACGGGCCGAGGACTCGGGATCCTTTTTTATCAAAGAAAATTTAAACATTATAGGGTTCAGGGTCCAGGGTCCGGGGTCCGGGGTCCAGGTTTTTAACCCTGACTACTGTACCCTGGCTACTGGCCCCTGTCGTTACATCTTCTCCGGCGCATTCACTCCCAGGATCATAAGCGCGCTCTTTATCACCGTCTTTACCTGCTTCATGAGAAAGAGCATGGCCGCTGTCAGTGCTGCATCCTCGGTGATGACGCGGTGTTTGAAATAATAATTATGCATCAGTCCTGCCAGGTCCTGCAGATAGAACGTGAGCCGGTGCGGCTCGTACGCCAGGGCGGCTTCTTCCACGACTTCGGGATATTTTGCCAGGGCCTTGATGATATTCTGTTCTTCTTCGCGGCCGAGGAGCGAGATATTCACCGCATCCTTTGTCGGGATGGCGATATTCCGGGTCTCGGCTTCGCGGAAGAGGCTTGCGATCCGCGCATGAGCGTACTGGACATAGTAGACCGGGTTCTCCCGGGACTGTTCCTTGGCAATGTTGAGGTCGAAGTCCAGGTGGCTGTCGGAGCGCCGCGTCAGGAAAATGAACCGTGCCGCATCGCTGCCCACGTCCTGCACCACATCCCGCAGCGTCACAAAATTTCCCGCGCGCTTTGACATGGGCACGGGCTGGCCGTTCCGGAGGATGGCCACGAGCTGCACCAGCAGCACATGAAGCGAATCTTTCGGATGGCCGAAGGCCTGGATCACGGCCTGCACGCGCGGGATATACCCGTGGTGGTCGGCGCCCCAGATGTTCACGAGCGATTTGAACCCCCGGCCCAATTTGTTCCGGTGGTAGGCGATGTCCGTGGCCAGATAGGTGTAGCTTTTGTCCTGCTTCACCACCACCCGGTCCTTGTCGTCTCCAAAAAGGGTCGAACGAAGCCAGAGCGCCCCGTCCTGTTCATACATGTTCCTGCTCTCCAGCAGCTCTTCAATGGACCGCTGCACGGAATTGTCCTTGAGCAGGCTTGCTTCGCTGAACCAGGTGTCGAAACGCACGCCAAAGGCTTCGAGGTCGGTCCTGATGTCAAGCAGCATGGACTCTTTGCCGAAATCGCCGAACACGTCGACGCAGTCGTCAAAGGAGACCTTGAGATATTTATTTCCGTGCAGTTTGGCAAAGGCCTGCGCGATCTCCTCGATGTAGCTGCCGTGGTAGCCGTCTTCGGGAAAGGGCACGTCATTGCCCTGGGACTGTTGATACTTCGTCCAGACCGAGAGGGCCAGCAAACGGATCTGCCTGCCTGCGTCGTTGATGTAGAACTCGCGGGAGACGTCGTAGCCCACGGCGGAAAGCAGGTTCGCAAGCGCATCGCCCAGGGCAGCGCCCCGGCCATGGCCCACGTGAAGCGGGCCCGTGGGGTTGGCGCTCACAAATTCGACGAGCACCTTCTCGCCCTTGCCGATGTTCCGTAGTCCGAACTCGGCGCCTTCGGAGTCTATTTCAAAGAGCGTCTGCTGCCAGCGGTCCTGTTTAAAGGTAAAATTGATGAAGCCCGGCCCGGCGATCTCCGTCTTTGCAATGATGCCGCCGGTGTCCTGGATGTTGCTCACGATGATCTCGGCGATCTTCCGCGGGGCCTTGGATTCCGGTTTTGCCAGGGTCAGGGCAAGCGTCGTCGCCAGGTCCCCGTGGCTCTTCTCGCGCGGAGATTCGAGCACGATCGCCGGCATTTCAACAAGTTGCAGCTCACCTTTGCTTTTCGCCCGGCCAAGCGCTTCAAGCAGAATATCGGTTACGGTATTTTTCATGCGCTTTCTTTTTGCTGGTACGGCCCCGGAACGATCAAAAACGCCGAAGCACGGCACTCTCTGGCCGAAGGCAAAGGTCTCAAGCTGGCCGAACGCCACGGTCCGGCGGCGGGAACGCGGGGACGGTTAAGGAACTGTTTCTCTTTGGTTATCCTACTGTTACGAGCATGGAAGTATATCGTATCCCGGATAAAAGTCAATAAAAATAATCCCTCTTTACTTGGGTTGGGTGGTGTGGTATGTTTGGAAAAGCAGAGGAGAGGCATCCTATGTGGGTCCAGATGACCGTAAATACCGTTCTGTTCGACAGCAGGAACAACAGCTATATCGTTGTGCTGAAGGATGATACGGGAAAGAAACTCCTGCCGATCTGGATCGGCGCATCTGAAGGCAACTCCATCGCCCTGGCCATGAGCAATGTCAAGGCCGCCCGCCCGCTCACCCACGACCTCCTGGTGAACATATTCGACCGTCTGGATGTGGAGATCGCCCGCGTCGTCATCAGCGACCTGATCGACAACACCTTCTACGCCTCGCTGTACCTGCTCCAGAACGGCAAGGAGTTCCACATCGATTCAAGGCCCAGCGACGCCATCGCCGTCGCTATCCGCATCGGAGCGCCCGTATTCGTGGAAGAGGAAGTCCTGGCAAAGCAGGATGCGACAACGCTCGATACGTGGATGAAGAACCTCGGCGAGGGCGGCGGGACGGAGTACAACGCGTAGGATGAAGTTCAGGGTCCAGGAGCCAGGGTTCAGGGTTCAGGTTCTCATTCCGCATTCCGCATTTTGAGTCAATCCGCAATTCCCCATCACCGCTTTGCCCCTCATTCCGCGATCCGAAATCCGCATTCCGAAATTGCTAGATTCCCCACCTTGGCGACAGATCGTTCTCGACCCCCATGCTGTCCAGCACCCTGGCAACGACAAAATCCACAAGTTCACTGACACGCTTCGGCTGGTGATAGAACCCCGGCATGGCAGGAATGATATGGCACCCCAGGTCCGCCAGGGTCAGCATGTTCCTGAGGTGGATGGGTGAAAGCGGCGTTTCGCGCGGTACAATGATGAGCTTCCGCTGTTCCTTGATGGTCACGTCAGCTGCGCGCTCAATGAGCGTCGAGGCATAGCCGTTCGCCATGGATGCCAGCGTTTTCATGGAGCAGGGGATCACGACCATGGCGTCGATCTTGACCGACCCGCTCGCGATCGGCGCGTACATATTGTCCTCGTCGAAATACTCAATCTGCCCTTCCTTGGCTTCAAGCCGCTTTTCGAGCGCGAACATGATGTCGGTCTCCGAGCCTTTGAGCATCAGCCCTGCCTCGTCCTTCATGATCGAAAGACCCTCGCCGGTGATGGACAGATAGATCTTGTGCCCTCCCTTGACCAGGACTTCGAGCAGTCTTAAGGCATAGGGCGCGCCCGAGGCGCCGGTGATCGCTACGGTATAGGTTGCCATGAGGTACCTCTTTCTTTAAACAACGAACATTAACGTAGGGTGCGCACTGCGCACCATTCCAGATATATTATTGGTGGGCAATGCCCACCCTCCCGGCCATTCAAAATCATTCACCACTATCGTTCATCAACTTCAGGGATGCGTCGCCGCACCAGTCAGGCGGATAAATCCCTTTGTTCACATGCCGGCGAAAGGTGGAATGAGGCCAATCTCTGACGCAGTCCACCAATCCATGCTTAAGTGGATTTACGTGAATATAGTCAAGATGGCGTGCATAATCATGCTCATCCCGGATACAATGTTCCCAGAACCTTCGCTGCCACAAAAGTGCTCTCATGTCGGGCAATTCGAGATAACGATGGGGCGGTGTCGGAGTAGTGCGGACATCGACGCGAAAAGCCGGCTTTAATGCGCCCCATTCGTTTCGAGAAATCATAATCGCCCATCGGCAGCGTCCAGATACAATGAAAATGGTCCGGCAATATCACCCAAGCGTCGACAACAAACGGCATGGATTCCCGCAGCTCCGTCACCGATTCGCGAAGAGCACGCAGCGCGTCGGTATTTGTCAAGAATGGCCGACGGTTATGCGTGACCACGGTGAAGAAAAATACACCTCCGGGGATATGTGCACGACGATAATTCGACATGGTTTTCAACAACAAATATCAACGTAGGGTGCGCATCGCGCACCATCATAATGATACCAAAACCCGAGAAGCGGTGATAGTCCGATATTTTGGTTTTGGTGGGCGATGCCCACCCTACCCGCTTTTCGGCTTTTTCAAAGCATTCCTTTTATACTTCACATACAGCTCTTCGACCTTCGTTCTCGCCCAGGGGGTCTTCCTCAGGAACTGCAGGCTGGACTTGATGCTCGGATCATTCGTAAAGCACCGGATATCGATGATCTGCCCCATCTTCTCCCATCCATGATGCTCCACCAGCTGGGTTAACATCATTTCCAGCGTAATACCGTGAAGAGGATCTTTGTGCTGTTGGTCAGTCATACGAATGTCCCCTCTATCGAATCACTACGCGTGGTTGCCCGCTGCTTCCGGTCTCTTGATCACAAGCATTGAGAGCATCACACTCGCCAGAAGCGCCAGGCCAGCGCCCATGCCGAAGGCTGCGGCAGAGCCGAACTTTTGCCAGACCAGACCGAAGATCAGCGATGCGGGCAAGGCCCCGAGGCCGACGACCAGGTGGTAGAGGCCGAAGGCCGAGCCGCGGAGATGAGAGGGAGCGAAGTCGGCAACAAGCGCCTTTTCAACACCTTCGGTCAGGCCGAAGTAGATACCATATACGGCGAACAGCGCCCAGGCATGCCAGTTCTGGGTTGCCGCGCCAAAGGCCGCGTACACCAGGGCATAGACGACCCAGCCGGTAACGATCACCTTCTTCCTGCCGATGCGGTCGGAAATGATGCCGCCGGGGACCGAGAGGCCCATTTTCACGATATGGAGCACGACCCAGATCATCGGAAGGAGCGCAATTGGCACACCGAGCTGCTGCGCCCTGAGCAAAAGGAACGCGTCCGTCGAATTCCCGAGCGTGAAAATCAGGATGATGATCAGGTATTTCTTGAAGCCCGGGGGCATCTCGTCCCAGGCAGCGCGAAAGCTGAATGTTGATTTTGATGCTTCACGAGGAACTTCGGCCTGTTTTTCCTTCAATCCGAAAAGCAGAAGAGATACGGCGAGGATTCCAGGAATGACGGAAAGCAGGAAAATGGTCTTGAGGTCATCGTGGAATACGAGCAGCAATGCGGTCGCAGCAAGAGGCCCGACGATGGCGCCGCTGTGATCCATGGCGCGGTGAAAACCGTAGGCAAGGCCGCGGGACTCGGTCGGCGTCGAGTCGGCGATGATGGCATCGCGCGGCGAGGTCCTTAAGCCCTTGCCCACGCGGTCCGAGAACCGGAGCACCAGCACATGGAGCCAGGACGTTGAAAAAGCGATGAGCGGCCTGATGACGTTCGAGATGGAGTACCCGGCAACGATCCAGCCCTTGCGTTTTTTTACCCGGTCCGACCAGTACCCGGAGTAGAGCTTAAGGAGCGAGGCCGTGGTCTCGGCAATGCCTTCGATGATCCCGAGCGCCGCCGGGCCTGCGCCGAGAACAGTAGAAAGGAACACCGGCAGAAGCGGGTAGATCATTTCGGAAGCGCCGTCGTTCAACATGCTGACGAAACCGAGAATGACAACGTTGCGGGTAAGTCCTTTGCGCCAGCCAGAAGCCGGTGTTTTCGTCTCAAGTGTCATGGTCAGGGACTTTACCTGAATTACGCCTTTTTTTCAAGCGAAACCCGGACAGGCAATGTTGTGATACTGTGCCAAAGCGCAAAAAAGCCCCGCTTTATTCTGCGGGGCTCGGCTGTTGTAGACAATGACCGGGAGAGGCTCCGGAGCAAGGCTGAGTTAGTTTTTAATCTGCGCCCATCTGCGTAATCTGCGGATAAAAGGGTTTTGCTCGGGTGCAGCTCCCTTCTGTTTTCAGAGGTGCTGAACAGTTATTCCTCGTTGATCCTTTTTTCAGCGCTGCTTCAACAGTACCCTGAGCCCGGTCCACTCCGCCGATATCAAAGAACGCAATGGCGCTCTGCAACTGCTCAGCCTGGGAGGCCAGCTCTTTCGCCGTGGTGGACATCAGCTCCGCCGCGCCGGAATTCTGCTGGATGAGCCGGTCAAGCTGCTGCATGGCCGTGTTGATCTGCGCGGTGCCGGCGTTCTGTTCGCTGCTGGCCGCGCTGATCTCCTGGACCAGCTGCGCCGTCTTCTCGATGGCCGGCACCATGGTGGCGAGCAGCTCTCCGGCCCGCACTGCCACCTCGACGCTGGACGCGGAAACCTGCCCGATCTCGACGGCCGCGGCGTGGCTTTTCTCCGCCAGTTTCCTGACCTCCGAGGCAACTACGGCAAACCCCTTGCCGTGTTCGCCGGCCCGCGCCGCCTCGATGGCGGCATTGAGCGCAAGCAGGTTCGTCTGGCGCGAGATCTCTTCGATGACCGATATCTTGCCGGCGATCTCCTTCATGGCTGAAACCGTCAAAGCAACAGCAATGCCGCCCTCACGGGCATCCTCGGCCGCCTTCAACGCGATCGTTTCGGTTTCCTTCGCGTTCCCGGCAGTCTGCCTGATATTGGAGGACATCTGCTCTATGGACGAGGACACCTCCTCTGCAACCGCAGCCTGCTCGGTGGCGGAGTTCGCCATCTGGCCGGAGCTGGCGAAAACGTGCTGGCTTTCGGTTGTCACCATGTTGCCTGCATTCACCGCCGTGGTCACCACGCCCCTGAGCTCTGTCACCATATTTCTCATGGAGGTCTGGAGATGGCCGATCTCATCGCGCCGGTCCGTTTGCAGCGTAACGGTCAGATCGCCCAGAGCAAGGCGGTCCGCCACGAAAACTACCTGGCCAAGCGGGCGGATGATGTATTTCCGCACCAGGAGGTTCACGCCGACCACGACCGCGACCGCGGTCAAAAGGGTGCCGATGATCATGGCTCCCAGGAACTTCTGGAAGCTTTTGACCAGCGCCTGCTTACTGTACCCCAGCGCAAGATAACCGAGCAGGGTCCCGGTGTCGTCCTTGATCGCGCTTTCATACACCAGCAGGGATGAAGTATCCTGCGGCGCTGTCGACGAGATCGTGACCGGGGCTTTTTTGTCGTCGTAGAAAACAGCGAACGATACATCCGGTGACTGAATGATCTCCTTGACAAAACCGTCCAGCGCGCCCAGATCGAAATTATGATAGTAAAAGATGCTCGACTTCGCCATGTATTTGACCATGGCATTCCCGCGGTCATCCATTTGCGACCTGAGGTTGTCGTTGTTGATCTTGATGCTGACGACGGCAAGGGCGCCGGCCAGACAGACGGCAAAGATGAGACTGGGGAGCAGGAGCGTTTTTTCAAGCGTGTCCGAGCGGAACAGTCTCGTCCGTTTTGCTGCTGATCCTTCCTGTTGATATCGATCGAAGAACATGGCGACCTCCCGCTTACTGCACCATCACGATCTTGTTTCCGGATATTTTAGTGAGATAGATCTGAGACATTGCCTGATGGTTCGACTGGCTGAACGCAAAGGTCAGACCGCCGTCGGTGACGTTCAGACTTTCCGCGGCCGCAATGAAGCTGTTGCGCGTAAGGTTCTTGCCGGCTTTTTTCAGCACCTCGGTAAAGACCACGGCATCCACATACCCCTCAAGGTCGGTATAATCGAGGTCCGCATGCCCGGCAGCCCGCATGTCCGCCTGATATTGACGCACCAGCGGCAGCGATGCGTCCGTGGGAGACGGCATCACCTGAGAGATGATGACCCCGTCGCCGGACCCGCCGAGTTCCTTGACCAGGGCGGCAGTGCCCACAAAAGACACGTTCAGGAATGTCGGCGTAAAACCCTGGGCCTTGGCCTTCTTGATGAACGCTGCCATGGCCTTGTAAGTCCCTACCATGACGATGGCATCGGGAGCCGCGGTCTTCAAGGCCGCAAGACCGGCATCCACATTGCTGGTATTCCGCTCATACGTTCCTTCGCCTGCCAGCGTCATGGAGCGCGCCTTGAGCGCCTTGATCACGCCGCCCTTGACCGCCAGACCGTAGGCATCGTTCTGAATAAAAACGCCGATCCGTTTTTTCCCCAGCTTTGTTGTCAGATACTCCACCTGCATCTCCGCCTCGTCAAAATAGCTTCCGCGCACATTGAAGATGTATCGGTTGACAGGCTTGCGCAGGAACTCGGCTCCCGTAAAGGGGGCGAAGTACGGTATCTTCTCCTTATTGATGATCGGCACGATCGCCGTTGACGTCGGCGTGCCTACATAACCAAACAGTGCGAACACCTTGTCCTGAGTGATAAGCTTGTTCGTAGTTTCTACGGTCTGCTTCGGCTCATAGCCGTCATCATAGCTGATGATCTTTATCTTGCGGCCGTTGATCCCGCCGCTGCTGTTCACTTTATTAAAATAAGCCAGTGCACCGCTCTTTACCCCGATGCCCAGTGCCGATGCCGGGCCGGTGAGCGCGTTCGACATGCCGATAACGACCTCGTTCGCCGAGACCCCTTGCTCTTCCGCTGATGCACTATGGATACCCGCCAGCAGAATAACCGCGGCAACGACGGTCATGCCCTTCAACCACAAGCGCGTCTTATTCATGTATGCATCCTCCTTTAACATTTTCAAACAATGAAAATCTCTGCACTCGCAGCCAAGCCTGTTTCGCGAATGCGTATATATGCAATGACTTTGATTATACCGCAACGTGGCCAGGCTCATGGGGAAATGTGGTCAAAGGGGAAGAAAAATGCGAGGGCCTTGATATTTTGCGCAAAATTGGGGCATCAGTGCACAGAGTATTGCACTCTGTGCACTGATCATACGCGCGATTGCACAGCATATAACTGCGTAAAGGTATATTTAGTTGCTTTGTGCCGCAGAAAATATCACAGAAGCACTTCGAGGAGGGTAAAAATAAAAATCGTCACGCTGATATAACCGTTCATGTTGAAGAACGCCATGTCGAGCTTCGTGAGGTCGTTTTCTTTAACCAGGGTGTGTTCGTACACGATCAGCAACAGCGCAATAACAACTCCGGCAAAATAGAACGTTCCCAGGGAGCATAAGTGGCCGAGCCAGAAAAGGGCCGCCATGGTGAATGCGTGCGACGCGCGGGAGATCCAGAGCGAGCGACGGACGCCGAATTGCTGCGGAATGGAATGAAGGCCGGTCCTGACGTCGAACTCGCGGTCCTGCAGGGCATAGAGCACATCGAACCCCAGGAGCCAGAACAGGACCGCGAAGCCAAGGAGAAGCGCCGCGCCTTCGATCCGGCCGGTGACCGCGATCCACGCGCCGATGGGGGCTAAGCTTATGGCGAGGCCCAGGAACGCATGCGACAGGAAGGTGAACCGTTTGGTATAGGAATAGAAGAACACGACTGCGAGCGCTATCGGCGAAAGGTAAAAGCTGAGCGGATTCAGCATATACGCGGCAAAGATCAGCACACCTGAGGAAACCGCGGTAAAGACCATCACCTGGAGCGGCGTCACCAGCCCCTGCGGCAGGGCGCGTATCCTGGTGCGCGGATTCTCGGCATCAAAGCTGCGGTCCGCCCAGCGGTTAAAGCCCATGGCAGCGGAACGCGCCCCCACCATGGCAACGGTGATCCAGAGGATCTGGCCGACCGTCGGCAGTCCTTTGGCCGCAAGCAGCGCCCCGGTGAAGGCGAAGGGCAAGGCGAAGATGGTGTGTTCGAACTTGATCATCTCGAGGATGATCTTGATCTTGTTGAGCATGGGACTCCCTTACCATCGATGGTAATTTTTTATTTCTGCGCTGTCTTGTTCTTCCCCCACTCCTCGATCCTCTTCCTGATCTCCGGCATGGCCTTCTGCGTAGCCTCGATCCCCGCCTGCATGCAGCGCTTCTTCTGGGTGAAATCGAGCATGGCCACGCTGCCGACGTGCGGTGTAATAAGCACGTCAGCTTCTTTTTTCTTGTAGCGTACGTTCTCGTTGAACATGATGTTCACGGCCTGGAGCATCACGTCCACGAGATTGGTGATATTGAAGTTCGCCAAATTTTCACTGATATCCACGGCGATCACGATGTCGGCGCCTTTTTCGCGCGCAACAGCGATCGGGATATTATCCATCACGCCGCCGTCAACGAGCAGCCTGCCCTGATGCTCCACCGGATTGAACACGCCCGGAACAGCGCTGCTCGCGTGAACCGCCTTCGCCACCGAACCCCGGTCGAGCACCACGCGTGTGCCGCGGTTCAGGTCCGTGGCCACAGCAACAAAAGGCAGCTTGAGGTTCTCGATATTGGGCGTCGGGATCTTCGTTCTCACGAACTCTTCGAGTTTGTCGCCATTGGCAAGCCCCATGCCGGAAAAGGCGTTCATAATGCCGTAGTCGAAGATGCTGTCCTTCTCAAGAGCGAATGCGGTCCATTCGAGCTCGAAGCTGTTCATATCACTGGCGTAGATCGCACCGATAAGGCTGCCCACGCTCGTACCGACGATCATGTCGATGGGGATCTTCTCCTGTTCCAGCGCCCGGATCACGCCGATATGGGCGAATCCCCGGGCAGCTCCGCCGCCAAGCACCAGCGCGATCTTCGGCTTCGGCAGCTCGACAAGGGGCGGTGGCTGCACTGAAACGCAGGAAGCGAGCATGCCCATCGTTATTATTATGAGTGATATCAGTTTTATCGGTTTCATAGTTACCCCCATGTTCGTTGGATGCGCAGGAAAGAAGGTATTCCTCCTGACTCCTGACTCCTGATTTCTAACTTCTCACTTCTAACTTCTCACTTCTAACTGCATCCCGGCAACTCTCTCGTAAAGATCTTTCACGATCCCGTCATAGTCGAGGTCCCCGGGAAGGATCGGCTTGCCGAAAGTTACCGTCACCTTTGCAGGCTTGAGCAAGGTCTTGCCCGGAGCCAGCATTTCGTAGGTCCCGCTGATGGCAACCGGGACGATGGGCACATTCAGTTCTTTTGCAATGATGCCGACACCCTTCTTGAACTCGTGAAGCTTGCCGTCACGGGCCCGCGTTCCTTCGGGAAAGACGCAAAGGATCCTGCCCTTGCGCAGCACATAGGCCGAGAGCTGGAGCGCGTTGTAGAGCCGGGTGTCCATGTCCACGGGGATCACCTGGATCAGCTTCGCTATGCGCGACGTGATGGGACCGTCAAAGTAATCGCTTGACCCGAGGTAGAATGTCTGCGACCCGATCTTCCAGGATACCGCAGCCATGATTGACGGCGCATCTGCATAGCTCACATGGTTCGGAGCGAAGATGAAAGGCCCCTTCGTCGGCAGGTTATCAAGTCCCCGGACCGACAGCCGGCCATAGACCTTGAAGATGATCTTCACGAAGAGCTTGATCGCATACCGGCCCATATTCCAAACCGGTCCGGCCTCAAGACTGAGGGTGTTTTTCGCCTCATCCGACGGCTCCTGCGCAAGGATCTCCGACCACGTGAGCCGCACCCGCTCGCCCGGGGCAACAGGCCCCGCAGCGAGCAGTTCCTGGATTTTGACCACGGCGTCCTTTACGGTAAAGACCTCGGAGCCGAACGACTCGGGCAGGCTGATGCCGAAGGTCTTCTCGATGCTCACCACCAGTTCCACGCGCATGAGCGAGTCAAGGCCAAGGTCGAGCTCCAGGTTGTCGTCGGGAACAATCTGTTTCTTGGCGGAAAAGGGCTCCAGGCAGGCCAAAAGCTTTTTTGCTTCCGGCGTGTCAAAGAGGTCCGTGTCGATCTCCGCAACGCGCTTCTCGGCCCGCTCTCCCTGCTCCTGGTACAGGTCGGCAACCGCCTTCCTCTTGAGCTTGCCCAAACGCGTCACCGGCAACGGGTCCTTGAAGATCTTGAGGCCCGTTATCCGCTTGTAGGGAGGAAGGTCCTTTGCCAGGTCCTCGATCTCATGGGCAATGGTCTCGCGGGAGTTGGACAGGTTCATCCTGCGGAGGTACTCGAAGTCGGGGACCACGGCGGCTTCGAGCCCGCGCTCGCCCTGCATGAGACAGATCTCCTTGATCTCCGGGATCTGCTTGTAGAACTTCTCGAGCTCGTCAGGGAAGATCTTCTTTCCCGTGGAAAGCACTATCATCTCCTTGGACCTGCCGGTGATGAAGAAGTAGCCGTCGCGGTCGCGGTATCCCAGATCTCCTGAGTAGAACCAGCCGTCCTTCAGCACCTCGGCGGTCTCCGCAGGCTTGTTATAGTAACCCAGCATTACGTTCGGCCCGCGGATCGCGATCTCGCCCTGGCCGTGCTCGTCGGGGTTTACGATCCTGACCGAAACATCCGGCACGGGAATGCCGATGGACCCCGCTTTTTGCTTGTCCAGCGGGTTGAACGTGGCTGCCGGGGACGTTTCCGTAAGGCCGTAGGCCTCAATGATGGTGAAACCGAGCCTGGTCATGTCTGTGAATACCTCGGGGTCGAGCCGGGCGCCGCCGCTGGTAAAGAACCTGAATGCCGGGCCGAACTTGGCGTGCACCTTGGCGAACAGCTTTTTCCCGATATTCACGTTCAGATATCGGCGCAGCATCCCATTGAGGAACAGCAGGAAGTTCACGATCTTGCGCACAACAAAAGGTTTTTTCTGGATCTCGTCGAAGATGGCGCGGCGCAGCCCGGCAAAGAACTGGGGAACGCCGAGCATGGCGTTCACGCCGGTCTCCTGCATGGCCTGCATGATGTCCGGGCCCTTCAGGCTGTTCAGGTACGTCACGGTCGTGCCCTGGGAAAGGGGCAGCACGATGCAGGCCATGGACGGATAGGTGTGGTGCAGGGGAAGAATGCAGAGCAGGTTGTCCTCGATCCGCAGGATATTGAGCTTGATCAAGGTGAGCGCGTTCGATGCAAGGTTCCCGTGCGAGAGCATGACTCCCTTGGGATCGCCGGTCGTGCCCGAGGTGTACAGGAGCGCGGCCAGCTCGTTTGTCGACGGCGGAGGAGGCATCGTTGCATCGGGATGGGCGGTGAGCAGCGTGTGGAACGACAGGCCGTCGCCGGGATCGAACGAGATGACCAGGAGCTCGCCGCCTTTCGGCAATTTCTCGCGGCAGGCGGCGGACACACAGATCGCTTTTGCGCCGGAGCTTTTGAGCAGCACCGCGACCTCGTTGTCCGTCAACTGCGCGTCCATGGGCACGACCACCGCCCCCAGCGAAACGACCGACAAGTAAGCGAAGACCCACTCCAGCCGGTTCTCGGACAGGAGCGCGACCCGGTCACCCTTTACAATACCCTGCTCCGAGAGTCCCCGGGAAGCCGACGCCACGGCGGACACCAGCTCGCGGTACGTATGACGCTGGTAATGGTCGCCAGCCTTCATCTGAATGGCGGTCTTGTCAGGATAGCGCAGCGCAGTCTGTTGAATTCGGGGCAGGATCATGTCAGGCCTCTTGTGCGGCAGGTAGTCGACTGAACAGAGAATATAGCGGCGCCAGGGGATTGTCAACGAGGATTTCAGTGAGGGGGGGCCGGGGCATCCCCCCCATGGCAGGAGACTATTTTATCGCCTCTTTCGCATCATGGTCGGCCTGTTTCCATCCTTTTTTTGCGGCCTTATCAACGGCTTTTACGTCCTTCTTCGCTTTGTTATGCACAGGTTTGAACACTTTTTTGGCGTTTTTGTCGACCCCTTTCACCACCTTTTTCATTCCCTCGTGAACTTCCTTGAACCCTTCTTTTGGGTCCTCGGCAAGGGCCATGGCCGGGGACAGGAATAAGAACAGGGCAAATATGATCGTTACTCTCAGCATGTCAGCCTCCTTGCAGCGCATGGTATCAAGCTGCTGACAACATACCGTGGTGCGAAGAATTTGTCAATATTGATTGACTCTCCAGCCCATTTTGCCTACACTTGGAACAGAGAGTTCGTATACCCATCCCAAAGGAGACGCCATGCCGAAACTGCCGAATCAATACCTCACGAACCAGAAGCGCTACAAAGGACTCATGAAGGCGCTGGAGAACCTGGGCAAAGCCGCAAAGGCCGCCGGCCCGCTGAATAAAAAAACCTCGGAGCTGGTCCAGCTCGCCGCGGCGGCTACGGTCCATTCCGAAGGCTCGGTGCACTCCCATACCCGGAGGGCGCTGGCTGCCGGCGCAAAACCCGAGGAGGTCCGCCATGCCATTGTCCTGCTCACCAGCACCATCGGCTTCCCCTCGGTGTCTGCTGCCCTCTCCTGGGTCGATGATGTGCTTGAGAAGAAGCGGCTTGTTTAATTTCAACGGCCTGACAGGTCAAAGTCGTCTCTCGCAAAGGACGCAAAGGGAACCTTAGATCAAAGTCTTTTTTAGTTTAAAACCAAAAGCCTGCCGTGACTTAAGATCTTCTTGGCGACCTTTGCGAGCTTTGCGAGAAAAAGTTTTTGCCCTTTTTGGTAACGTCGACCGCGCCATTGCCGAACTGAAAGCACCTGCAGACGTAACCTTCCATACGGTCTCCTACGATGAGGCCGTGGTCAAAGGGATCAAGGGGTCGCCTTCGATTTGGATGAACGGAAAAGACGCCTTTGAGGGGAGCAGCTCACCCGGGATCATGTGAAGGACCTTTCTGGACGAGTCCGGGCGACTCAAGGGCGTGCCATCAATAGAGATGCTGAAGCAGGCGATACAGCGGGAAAGGTCATCTCAAGACGCATGAAGCATCTCGTATTCATAGGCGACTCCTTGACCGAATGGGGCGATTGGCAGCGCCGGCTCCCTGAATACAGGGTGACCAACCTCGGCATCTCGGGCGAAACCGTGGAGGGCCTCTTGGCCAGGAGGGAGCGCATCCGCGCCCAGATCGAGAACCCTGACCACCTCTTCCTCATGACCGGCATCAACAACATCGCGAACGAACAATATGACATCATCGAACCCTATCGCGAGATCGTGCGCAACCTCACTACCTGGTACAAAAGATCAACGCTCGTCGTCCAAAGTATCCTGCCCGTTGAGCTGACCTGGATCAGTTCTGACGTGATCAGGGACACCAACCGGCGGCTTGAGCTGCTCGCCCGGGAGTTCAACGCGGAATATCTCGATGTCTATAGTGTCTTTGTGGACCCGAAAGGAACCCCCTTGAGTGAGTGCCTTCAGGATGACGGGGTGCATTTAAGCAGGCAGGGATATGAGGTGTGGACAAAAGAAGTGGACAGGTTCTTGAAAAGGTGAGCCGGTCCTGACTCCGAATAGTACCGGGAAACAGACAACAGCAGTCGCCGTACTTGTCGAATCAAAAGAGATGGAGCACAATGAATAAGTTGACATGCAGAATATGTTCCAGCAACGCCGAACACACCGTGTATGAAGCCTCTGAAATGATGTTCGGCCTCAGGGATCGTTTTATGTATTTTCAGTGCTCACAGTGCGGATGCCTGCAAATCAGCGAGGTCCCGGCAAATATGGATAAATATTATCCTGCCCAGTATTACAGCTTCACGCCAAAAGCAAGACTTTCCTTGAAAAATCCGGTGGAAAAGGCGCTGCGGCGGTTCAGGGATTATCATACCGTTTTCAATCGCGGTATTCTCGGTCGTCTTATCAGTTCAGTCACGCCCAACAAAAAGATGACAGCCTTGGGCCACCTGAAGAACTTGACTACAAGATCACGGATCCTCGACGTCGGATGCGGGGACGGCTGGCGGCTGAACGTCCTGCGGGAAGTCGGCTTTGAATCCCTCCTGGGGATCGATCCGTATATTCCTCAGGATATCACCTACGAAAACGGCGTGACGGTCAAAAAAAGATCCATCCACGAGGCGACCGGTGAATGGGACCTCATTATGTATCATCACTCCTTTGAACATGTTCCTGACCCGCAGGAGCAGCTTCAAAGAGTCGCCGGTCTCCTTTCATCCGGCGGATGTTGTTTGTTGAGGCTTCCGACCGTTTCGTCCTTTGCCTGGGAACAGTACCGGGAAAACTGGTTCCAGCTTGACGCACCCCGGCATTTTTTTCTCCACTCCATCGAGAGCATAAAATTCCTTGCGGAAAAAGCCGGCCTGTCGCTGCAAGCTATTGTCTTTGATTCCACGGCGGACCAATTTCAGGGAAGCGAACTGTATAAACGGGATATCCCGTTTACCGCGCAGGCGAACAACTTTCCGAAATCGCAGGTTCGTGAGTGGAAGGCCCTAGCAAAAAAGCTGAACAAGGAAAAACGTGGCGACCAGGCAGCATTCTATTTGGTCAAGAAATAAGAAGCACCTGGACACCACAATTCGGCGCTGGCAAGATACCTTGCGAATCGTGTACAACTATACTATAGTTCCGGCAGCAAAGGATACCTTACCGACATTTGAAGATCAGCACAAAAGGAGAAAACAGCAATAATCATGGGAGACATCGAGCAGATAGAATTCATGAAGCATTTGGCAAGTAACCTCCAGGGACCAATTCTCGAGATCGGCAGCAAGCGGTATGGCGGATTCCCGATGTTCTTTGACTACCGGACGCTTTTTCCCGCAGCCACGCGATACGTTGGTGTAGACATGGAAGCTGGTGAAGGCGTCGATGCAGTTGTCGACATGACTGCGGACATAGACACTATCCGAAAAAAAGTAGGGACTGGCAGCTTTCAAACCATCATATGCCTCAGCGTGATGGAGCACGTGGGGGACATCGTGACCTTCTCCCGGAACGTGGAAGCATTGCTTGCCCCGGGAGGCACGCTGGTGCTCTCGGTGCCCTTCGTGTGGGAGATCCACGCTTATCCTTATGACTACTGGCGTTTCACCCCGCGCGCTATCGAGTTCCTCTATCCGTCCATTGCCTTTGACCCCGCGATCAGCCGTCTGCACACCGACACCGGTCGCGTTGCAAGCCTGAACGATGTCGGTGATGACATGAACCGATTCGTAAAAATGATCTACAAGCCCGCTCACAAGGACAAAACGCTCGGAAAGCGCCTCAGGATCATGACCTACTCCCTCGTCCGCAGGCTATTCGGGCTCGGCAAGAACCCTCTCTACAATACCAATATTGAGATGGTCGGCCGAAAAAAGTGACGGCATCAACCAATGAACAATAACCTCCTCGACAGCTACCCTGTTCAAATAGAAATCCCGATCGCCTGGGGCGACATGGATGCGTTCCAGCATGTGAACAACGTCGCCTACTTCCGGTATTTCGAAAGCGCCCGCATCCTCTATTCCGAAAAGCTGGGACTGCACGAGCTGAAGGACGAAACCGGCATCGGCCCGATCCTGGGGTCCACCAGCTGCAAATACCGGCTTCCCCTTACCTACCCCGACACGATATCCGTGGGCGCAAAGGTTATCGACATCGCGGAGGACCGGTTCACCATGAAGTATGTCATCGTGAGCCACCAGCATCAGAAGATCGCGGCGGAGGGTGACGGCGTGGTTGTGATGTACAACTACCGTGAAGGAAAGAAGACCGCGATACCCGAGGATATCCGGCAGCGGATACTGATGATGGAAAAGATGGAGCCAGGACCTTGACTGGAAGTAACAGAGACTCGGAGAATGGCAAGGCGGCTCTCGCAAAGCCGCAAAGCTCGCCAAGAACGACAACGGCTTTAAGCCCAGAGTTTAAACCAGAGGAAGTGACTTTGATCCAGGATTCCCTTTGCGCTCTTTGCGGCTTTGCGAGATAACGCTTTGCCGTTGACCTTCTCCGTGCCTCCGCGCCTCGGCCGTAAATTTAGATTTTCCCGGGAACTTTTCCCGAACCTCCCTTGTCTAATCACCCAGAAGCACACAATTCCCCTTTAGACAGGAGGTCCCTTATGCGACCAGCACTACGATCCATGGCATTCCTCTTCCTTGCAGCAAGCATCCTCTTTGGCACGACCGGCATTGCCCAGCAGAAAGAATCAGACGACAAGACCCTTTCCCCCTATTTCTTTGTCAAAAGCGACGACCCATCCGTTGACCAGCTTCCGCTCAAGGCCACGTCTGCAGCCGTAAGCATCTCCGGCGTTATCGCCGATGTGAAGGTGACCCAGGTTTACCAAAACGAAGGACGCCACGCGCTGGAAGCCATCTACATCTTCCCGGCATCCACGCGTGCCGCAGTCTACGCCATGAAAATGACCATAGGCGAGCGGACCATTCATGCAAAGATCAAAAAACGCGACGAAGCCCGTCAGGAATATGAACAGGCAAAACAGCAGGGAAAGAGCGCCTCGCTCCTGGAACAGCAGCGACCCAACGTGTTCCAGATGAACGTGGCGAACATCATGCCCGGAGACGTGGTCCGGGTAGAGACGAGCTACACGGAACTGCTGGTGCCGACCGACAAGGTCTATGAGTTCGTATACCCCACCGTGGTCGGCCCCCGCTACTCGAATCAGCCGGACTCAACCGCATCCTCGTCGGACAAGTGGATCCAGAATCCTTATCTTCACGAGGGCGAGGCGCCGCCCTACACCTTTGACATCACTGTGAACATTGCCGCAGGCATGCCGATCCAGAAGCTCTTCTGCACCTCGCACAAGGTGGATGTGCACTACCATGGAAACTCAACCGCCTCCATAGATCTTGAGCCGACCGAAAAAGCAGGCGGCAACCGCGACTACATCCTGAAGTACCAGCTTGCAGGTGACCACGTTGACTCGGGCCTTCTCCTCTACCAGGGCGCAAAGGAAAACTTTTTTCTGCTTATGCTCCAACCCCCGAAGCGCGTGACCCTGGCGCAGATACCTGGGCGGGAATACACCTTCATCGTGGACGTGTCGGGCTCCATGCACGGGTTCCCGCTGGACATATCAAAGAACCTTTTAAAAGACCTGATCGGAAATCTCAGGTCAGAAGACCGGTTCAATGTGGTGCTCTTTGCCGGAGGCTCGACCGTGATGTCCGAAACCTCTGTTGCCGCAAACTCCGGAAATATCGCCCGGGCACTGAACGTGATCAATAACCAGCAAGGCGGGGGCGGCACCGAGCTCCTTCCTGCGCTCAAACGGGCGCTTGCCCTGCCGAAAGCTGAAGGTTTCTCACGCACCATCGTGATCGCAACAGACGGGTACGTCAGTGTTGAAGAAGAGGCCTTTGACCTCATCAGGAACAATCTCGACAACGCCAATATGTTCGCCTTCGGCATCGGCTCGTCCGTGAACCGTCACCTTATCGAAGGCATGGCGCATGTGGGGCAGGGAGAACCCTTCGTGATCACGAAGCCCGAGGAAGCGCCCGCAAAAGCCGGGGCGTTCCGCAAGCTCATTCAATCGCCGGTGCTGACCCGGGTCAAGGTCGACTTCGGCGGATTCGATGTCTATGATGTGGAGCCCGCAAGCATACCCGATGTGCTGGCTGACCGTCCCGTGATCCTGTTCGGAAAATGGCGCGGCAAAACGGAAGGCACGATCCTGCTCAGCGGCTTGACCGGCGAGAAGCCTTATTCTGACGAGATCAGGGTCACGAGCGTCAAGCCTGAGAGAGCGAATGCCAGCCTGCCCTATCTCTGGGCGCGCCAGAGGATCACGCTTCTGTCGGATTACAACTTGCTGAGGCAGAACGATGAGCGCATAAAGGAGGTCACCAACCTGGGGCTCACCTATAACCTCCTGACCGCCTACACCTCGTTCATTGCCGTGGACTCGGAAGTGCGCAACAGGGACGGCCGCACAACGACCGTGAACCAGCCGCTGCCTTTGCCGGAGGGTGTATCGGATTATGCGGTAGGTGGAGCAATGGCAAGAAGCGCTGCCGCGCCTTTGATGATGAAGCAGAAGTTCGCTGCTGCGGAAGAAGTCTCCACGCCGCCGGCGAAGGCAGAGGACAAAGCAATAGGACAGAGTACTGCGGTCCCGCAGCCCTCGATCAGGATAAACAGGATCACCGTGACAGGCGGCCTTGCCGCAGATGCGGTCCGCAGCACCCTGGAACAGAAGCTTAATGCTCTTAAGGCTTGTATGCTAAATTTGAGCCTACGGGGCACGATCGAACTCCGGATTACCATTGCTCCAAATGGCAATATAGCAAAAGTCCAGATAGTGAAAAGCGTCACAAAGAATGAAACCGCTAATCAGTGCCTGATTCAGAAGGTTAAAAGCTGGCAATTCGCAAGTAATACGGCGGGAAAAGAAACGAAGATGATGGTTATGTTTACGACAGGCCCGTAACAAGTACTGCGGAACTACTGGTTGGAACTCAGCAAACAGCGGGATTACCAAAGAAAGTGCTATGCGTGGCCATGCCACGGATAGCACTTTTATATAGCCGCGCCTCAAAAGCTCTATTACAGGATCAGTCAAGCACAATGAAAGGCGTTGCGTTTTTCAAGGCGCGATCAAAGGACGCCGTGGCATCACAACCCAGGGCCTGATTAATCCTGCCGATCAGGTAGTCTGCGAGGTCGCCGCGTCCAACCCGGTAATCATGGACCGCCTGTCGTGTAATGTCCTTTCGCTCAAGCTCAAATTGCTTTGTCGCCAGGATTCTTTCAAGAACGTCCGCAATGGCTCCCTTGTCATATCCGTATGCGGATTCCAAAACCCACACGAGCTCACACAAAACAATACTGTTGATGAAACAGTTTTCACCGCTCGCAACCACCTTGCGTATGAACGCCCCGGCCTTTTCGGCCTGTTTTTTATCGTCCCTTACCAGGTAACGAACGAGAACATTGGTGTCCAGTCCTTTCATCATGCGGGTTATTTCCTCTTGAACCGCTTGCCGATGGATTTATTCATGTCCTCCACGGAGACGGTCTTCATCCCCGGCCTGTGGAGTATCCCCTCAAGATCGCCTACTTCAAGGGTCGCAGGTTCTAAAACCACTTTGCCGTTTGCTTCAACGACAAAATCGATTCTATCCCCAGGCTGGAGATGCAGATGTTCCCTGATCTTCTTGGGAATGGTTGTCTGGCCTTTTGATGTTATAAGGGATGCGGGCATACGCCATGTCCTTTCTTTGTTTTTAATTCCTTATTTTATAGTAAGGCGAATACGGAGCGTTGTCAAGCGCATAAATATCCGCCACTCTAAGACGAGTAAAGTCCGCGCACTTCTGGAGAAAGAATGAGTTTACCAAGCGTTTTTTCGATGAGAGCGTGATATCCGGGCTCTCTAGCTCTACTTTGCCAGATTCTCATTAGCAACCCATCCCCACCTTAATCCTCCCCTTGAAGGGGAGGAAACATTACCTTCTCTTCTTCCGAAATCGTTCATCGTTAAAAGTGATGGTGAATCCTGACTGTCCAACCACCCTATTCCATATTGACATTAATTTTGGTTTGCAGTAATATAATTGGTAATTGAAATAGTATGGGTCTCTCCAAGGTGAGATTCAGCTGGTTGTTTTAGCGAGGGATGATAGAGTGATGCCAAAAAAAAGGATACTGCTCGTACAGAATTTTCAGACCCAGGGCAACAACACCAGAATGGCGCTGGAGGGGCTGAATTATGATGTGTCCGTCGCCGGCTCCGGTCTCTCTGCCCTGGTAACGGCCAGGAACGCTGCTGCCGACCTCATCCTGCTCGATGTCGCGCTTCCCGACATGGAGGGCAGCGACCTCTGCAGCAGATTCAGACAGCGCGACGATACCTGCTCCATACCGATCATCCTTCTCGTGGGGCGCGGGTATACGCCTATGCCCTTCACCAGGCCCGAGGAAGGGCCTGATGCTTATCTGGAAAAGCCCTGCACTTCCCATGACCTCCAGGTCAAGATCGACGGATTGCTCAGGAAGGGAGTGCTTCAAGGAGCGGCGCTCCCTGCGCCGAAACCGGAACCAGCCGCTCAGTCACAAGCGGAATCCGCGCCAGCGCTGATCCCTGAGCTGAAACCTTCGCAACGGCCGGTCCTGAAACTGGTCCCAAGAACGGAGGCGAAACCGGCCATCCAGCCTTCACCGACGAAGCCTGCGCAGGCAGAAACAGCTCAGGATATCATCGACCCTGCCACCGGGCTGTTCAGCCGGCTGCAATTCGAAGCAATGCTCTCGAAGGAGTTCAAGAAGTGCCTGCGGTTCAAGCAGCAGATGAGTTGCATCATGATCGATCTCGACGGCAGCAAGATGGGTCGGACAGCCGATGCTGAGCTCGTCAAGGCCATCATCGGGCTCGTGCAGAAAACCATCCGCGAGGTGGATACAGCTGCCTGGTGGACCGGTGAGTCCCTTATTGTGCTGCTTCCGCAAACACTGCGCGGTGACGCAGTGCAGGCTGCGGCGCGGGTTCTTGAAGCCGTGGCTGTCTATCCGTTCACCTGGCCCGATGCGACCCGGGTCACCATGAGCATCGGTGTTGCCGGTCTTCCGGACAAGAACATTGATTCTGAACAAAAGTTAATCGAAGCCGCTTCCGAGATGTGCAAGAAGGCCCTGGACATGATGGTGCCGGTGCCGGAATCACTGAGGTACGTGCCCAAGGAATGGAAACCGCCGGTATCCGAAATAACCAAAAAACAAGCTTGATCAAGACCCCTGGCTTGCAGGACGAGCAGGATGCAAACAGGAGAAACGCGAATACGAAGTTAAGCACCGGGTTTTTCCCCTGAACCCCGGCCCCTGGCCCCTTTCATAGCCGTTCATCTGCATCCTTTCTTTACTCTCCTCAGGTTATCTGCTAAACTCTAATACGATAAACCCTCAGGAGACAGCGTGGATCCGAACATCAAACGCATCATCATACCGGCGGCCATCGCCCTGGGCTCGGTCCTGGCACTGCTCATCGCCAGGACCATCGCCATCAGGTTCCTGCACAAATGGGCGGAGAAGACCGAAACCCTGCTGGACGACGCTATTCTGCGTGCTTTCAGAGTGCCCTCGATCTACCTCGCCATCGGCATCGGGCTCCAGATCGGGATCGACCTGTCGGAGCTGCCGGAAAAACAGATAAGCCTGCTCGGCAAGATCATCCATATCATTATTATCCTGTCCGTGACCCTGGCCACCTCGAATCTCGCAGGCAACCTCTTCAAAGGATACGTTCAGCGCAGCAACCTGCCCATCCCGACCACTGGCCTCGCCTCGGGGATCCTGCGGGGAACGATCGTGATGATCGGTTTTTTGATCATGCTGAACGTCATGGGCATCTCCATCGCGCCTCTCTTGACTGCCCTCGGCGTGGGCGGCCTTGCCGTGGCGCTTGCGCTGCAGGACACGCTGGCGAACTTGTTCGCCGGCATCCATATCCTGGTGGAGCGGTCCATCCGCGTCGGCGATTTTGTACGGCTTGAAACAGGACAGGAAGGCTACGTGGACGACATCACCTGGCGCACGACGAGGATCCGGATGCTGCCGAACAATATTGTCGTGATCCCGAACAGCAAGCTTTCCCAGAGCGTAGTCACCAATTACTTCCTGCCTGAACCACAGATGGCCGTGCCGATCCAGGTAGGCGTGAGCTATGATGCGGACATCGATCTGGTTGAGCTGACCCTGCTCGAGGTTGCGCGACGAGCGATCGGAGAAGTACCGGGACTGGTGGCGGAGCCGGCACCGCAGGTGCGGTTCATCCCGGGGTTCGGCGAAAGCTCGCTGGACTTTACGCTGGTCGCCCAGGTCCGCCAATTTGCGGACCAGGCACCGGTCCAGCACGAGCTCAGGAAACGGATCTTCAAAGAATTCAAAACAAAAGGCATCGAGATCCCCTATCCTCACCGGACCGTGTATGTGAAGCGGGAGCAATCGTAAAAGTCAAGATCCACCACGGAGGCACGGAGTCACTGAGAAATGCCTTTTAAAAGAGCTAAGCTTTTCTCTGCGCCTCTGTGTCTCTGCGATGAAAATAAATCATTCGGATTAAAAGCCAAAACGTCAAGACTCCCTTTGCGACCTTTGCGTGCTTTGCGAGAGACGCCGTTAGGTTCCGGCTTTGTAGAAGTCAGGTTATTCGGAGGAAACACATGGCAAAGAAAAAAACCATTACCAGCACTGAGACTCCCGGCCCGCTCCTGACGGACCACGACACCTACCTGTTCAAAGAAGGGACCCACTTCAGCCTCTATGACAAGCTCGGCGCCCATCTGCGGACCGTGGGCAGCACTGCGGGCACGCACTTTTCCGTATGGGCCCCGAATGCTCAGCAGGTCTCGGTCGTCGGCGATTTCAACGACTGGAATCCCCACTCCCATCATCTCGTTGTCCGGCCCGACAGCTCGGGAATCTGGGAAGGTTTTCTCCCGGGCATCGGCGAAGGAACGCTCTATAAGTATCATGTGGTCTCGCGCCACAACAACTACGCCGTGGACAAGGCAGACCCCTTCGCCTTCCGCTGCGAGGAACCTCCCCGGACAGCGTCGATCGTCTGCGACCTCGCGTACCAGTGGAAAGACCAGGAATGGATGAAGGGCCGTCATAAGGCGAACAGCCTGAACGCCCCCTACTCGGTCTACGAACTGCACATCGGCTCCTGGCGGCGGGCGGTGGAGCGGGACAACGGATTTCTCACGTACCGCGAACTGGCCCCGCTGCTTGCGGAATATGTAAAGCAGGCGGGCTTTACCCACGTCGAGTTCATGCCGATCATGGAGCACCCCTTCTACGGTTCCTGGGGATACCAAGTGACCGGCTTCTTCGCGCCCTCGGCGCGCTACGGCACACCCCAGGACTTCATGTTCCTCGTCGATCATCTGCATCAGAACGGCATCGGCGTGATCCTCGACTGGGTGCCGTCCCACTTCCCCACTGACGAGCACGGCCTGTCCTATTTCGACGGCACACACCTTTACGAGCATATGGACTCGCGCAAAGGATTCCACCCCGACTGGAAAAGCTACATCTTCAACTACGACCGGCATGAGGTCGTCGCCTTCCTGGTCAGCAGCGCGCTCTTTTGGTTCGAGAAATATCACATTGACGGCATCAGGATCGACGCCGTGGCCTCCATGCTGTACCTCGACTATTCGCGCGAAGAGGGCGAATGGATCCCGAACGAATACGGCGGCAAGGAGAACATCGGGGCCATCAATTTCCTGCGGCGCCTGAACATGGAGGTCTACCGCCGGTTTCCCGATGTCCAGACCATTGCCGAAGAATCGACCTCCTGGCCCATGGTCTCGCGGCCGGCCTATCTTGGCGGGCTCGGCTTCGGCATGAAGTGGAACATGGGCTGGATGTACGACACCCTGACGTACGCGACCACGGACCCGCTCTTCCGCAAATACCATCACAACCAGCTCACGTTCAGCATCTGGTACGCCTTTTACGAGAACTTCATGCTTTCGCTCTCGCACGACGAAGTGGTGCACGGCAAGCGCTCGCTCCTGGCAAAAATGCCGGGCAACGACTGGGAAAAGTTCGCGAACCTGCGCCTGCTCTTCGGCTACCAGTTCGGCCACCCGGGAAAGAAGCTCCTCTTTATGGGCATGGAGTTCGGGCAATGGAACGAGTGGTACCACGAAACAAGCCTGGACTGGCACCTTATGCAGTATCCCCAGCACCAGGGCCTGCACCAGTGGGTGCGCCACCTGAACATCCTGTACCGGCGGGAGCCGGCGCTCTATGAACTGGATTTTGCGCAGGACGGGTTCGAGTGGGCGGACCTCAGCGACTGGGAGGGCAGCGTCATCAGCTTCTTCCGCAAGGGAAAGACCACGGACGACCTGTTCCTGATCGTCTGTAATTTCACGCCCGTTGCGCGGTCGTCCTACCGGATCGGTGTGCCGCGGGGGGGGATGTGGCAGGAAGTGCTGAACAGCGACGCCGACCTCTATGGCGGAAGCAATCAGGGGAACCTGGGCGGTGTGGAAGCGCTGCCCGTAAGCTCGCACGGCAAGGACTTCTCGCTATCGATCACCCTGCCGCCTTTGGGCGTCATATTCTTTAAGCATTCAGGTGGGGCATTCTAGCACAAACGAAGTCGAGAATGATGGTCTCGCAAGAGAACGAGTATCCTCTTTGGACGTCATTCCGGCTTGTCCGAAATCGCTTTTCTGCAGCATTTTGTAAAGCAACTACGATTCCCGACAAGCGGGAATGACGACTTTTTTATCAAGCCCCCGCGTTCACAGCCACTTCTTCCTCTTGAAAAAAACCAGCATCCCCGCGGCGACCGCGCCCATCACTCCCAGCGATAAAAAATAGCCCGAATGCCATTCCAGCTCAGGCATGTATTTGAAGTTCATGCCGTACACTCCGGCAATAAAGGTGAGCGGCATAAAGATCGTGGCAATGATCGTCAGGACCTTCATCACTTCGTTCAGGCGGAAGCTTACGCTCGAGAGATACAGATCGAGCATGGTAGACAGCATGTCCCGGTAGATCTCAACGCTGTCGATGACCTGCACCACATGGTCATAGACGTCCCGCAGATAAGGCGCGGTGGTCTCGTGAATGATCGGCGACTCCCGCCGTTCAAGAGCAGCGATCACCTCCCGGAGAGGCCAGACCGCCTTGTGCAGGAACAAAAGCTCCCGCTTCAGCTGGTAGAGCTGTTCCATGATCTCTCTGCGGGGACTTGCAATGAGCTCCTCTTCGAGATTGTCGATGCGCTCGCCGAGCTTTTCCAGGATCACGAAATAGCCGTCCACCAGCGCATCAAGCAGCGAATAGGCGAGGTAATCAACGCCTTTTTTGCGGATCGTCCCGCGGCCTGTCCGCAGCCGCTCGCGGATCAGCTGGAACACGTCGCCCCTGATGCCTTCCTGGAAGGAGAGCAGGAAGTTCGGTCCCACGATAAGACTTACCTGCTCTGGAACGACCTTCTCCTCCTTGTCATCATAAGTAAGCATCTTGACGACCACAAAGAGATATTCTCCGTAATCCTCCATCTTCGGACGCTGGACCACGCTCAGAAGATCCTCGGTCACCAGGCGGTGCAGGCCGAAGCAGTCGCCCAGTTTCTCGATCATGGTGGGATCGTGAACGCCGTCCACGTTGATCCACGTGGCCGTAGGCTTGTTCCGGTAAGGAACACATTCCTCCGCCGTCTTCAGCACCCGCTCTTCGAAGACCTGCTCGTCGTAGTCGATCAGCGTGACGTCGATCGCTCCAGCCGCCTGTTCGCCGGTATACACCAGGGACCCGGAAGGAAGTCCGACCTTCTTCATTCTGCGCTTCGACATTCTCGGCATAGTACCTGTCCTTTTTTAAAAAACCTTTGGACACGGATAAAATCGGATAAGAACCGGATAACGGCGGATTTTTCTTTGCGTGGTCCACCCTTCGAGGAATTCGTGCTTTATCCGCCCTTGTCCGCTGTCAATCCGCTTTTTCAGTGTCAAAGACTTTTCGGGTTTATGCCCGGTCAATAAAATTCCGCTAACGTTTTTTCTGTCCTCGCTCCAGGAAACTGCTCCTGCCTGACCAGCGGCTTTTCTGCGAGGACCGGCAGTCGTTCCTCGAACGTCGGACGATCATGCCGGTAGATGATACCGATCGGTATGCGGTCCCCCCACTCAAGCGCTTTCATGAACGCGTCTTTTCTATCCGTCGGGTCATAGCCGACCTCAAGAGGATAGACCCGCTGCTTGTACCACTCATAGGTATTCACCTTGTTGAAGGTTACACAGGGCTGGAGGATGTCGACGAGGGCGAAGCCCTTATGCTCCATGGCCGCTTTCATGATCCCCTTCAAATGCTCGGTGTCCCCTGCAAAGGCACGGGCCGCAAAGCTGCAATCGAGCGCCACGGCAAAAGCCATGGGGTTGAACTGGCCGGAAAGCACGCCGAAGGGCATGTTCTTCGTTACCATTCCTTCATTCGTGGTGGGCGAAGCCTGCCCCTTGGTCAGCCCATAGACCTGGTTGTCGTGGACAAAGAGCTTCACGTTGATATTTCTACGCATGGCGGCCATGAGGTGGTTCCCTCCCTCGCCATAGCAATCGCCGTCCCCGGTCGTTACGATCACCGGCATGGCATGGTTCGCCAGCCGTATGCCCGTGGCCACCGGAAGCGCCCGTCCGTGCAGGCCGTTAAAGGTGTTGCATTTCGTATAATGGGGGAGCTTTGCCGCCTGGCCGATGCCCGAGACGACCGTGATCTGGTGCGGCTCAAGGCCGAGCTCTACCATGACGTCCTTGAAGGTCTTCAGGATCGGGAAGTTGCCGCACCCCGGACACCAGGCAGGAGTTTGACCGCGGTAAGTTTCTATGGAAAGCATAGGGCACCTCGGATAAGAAAACAGTGTAAAGTGCAAATTGCAAAATGCAAAGTGCAAAATGTTAAGGACACATCAAATCAAAGCAGGACATCTCGTATAAGAAAAATTGCAAAGTTCAAATTGCAAATTGCAAAGTGCAAATTTCACAACAAAAAGCGAATCCACAAATTGAACATCAGTTATTTCTTTTTAGCCGTTACAACTGATTTGGCAATAATTTTGGCAAGTTCTCCTGCCTCTTGAGTTAACTGATCCAGATAGGATGTTTTTACAAGTTCCGACTTCTTTATCAGAAGCAACCAGTATCGAGTCTCTTTTAACTCCTTCAGGACAATCTGCAATTTATGAACAAAGTCTGCCCTGCTCTCGGCACCGCAGGCCTCCTCATAATTTGCGCCGGATGATGTTGCTGAACGAAACAATTGGCCGCTTACGTGTCTGCCGGCATATGTTTTGGACAACTGAGACACTAGTTTCATGACGTTCGCTGCAAAATTTAAAAGACGGTCCGACAGACTATTTGTCAACTTGTCATTTTGCATTCTGTTTTCTCATTGCCATCCGTCCTCTGATCATTTCTGACTCCGCATTTTGCATTTTACACTTTGCACTTTGCAATTTGCACTTTCCTCTGCCTCTCGCCTACAACAGCGCTCTCAATTCCTGAACAAGCCCTTCTACCATAAACGGCCTGCCGTCGAACTTGCTGATCTGCGCTCCGAACTCATACCCGGTCTCCACTTTCATGAGCCGTGCGAACTGGCCCGTTGCGTTCTGCTCGATGCAGATCGTATGCTCCGCTTTTTCGAGGTACGCGATATAGTCAAACTGGTCCCGCAGCGGGAAGGGGAACAGTTCGCTGAAATGGAGCATGGCAATGCTGTAGGACCTGGCGAGAAGGTCGACAGCCTCCCGCATCAATCCGTACATCGACCCCCAGCCCACGATAACAACGGCGGGATCAGGTTCTCCATAGAGGAAGGGTGCGCTGATCTCGGACTGGATGAGCGGCAGCTTCTTGAAGAGCCTTTTTTCCACCATGGCGATCCTCGTCTCGGCATCTTCGATGATATGGCCAGCTTCGTCATGCTCGTCGCTGTCGGTGACGACCAGATGTTCGGCCTCGCCCGGCACGCCGAGCGGAGATACGCCGGTCTCGGTAAACGCATGTCGCTGATATTCGGGAAGGCTCTTGAACGCTTCCCCACGCAGCCGGTGGTCGGTAGAATGCAGCGTGCTCATATCAAGACCATCGAGTGTCCACTGGGAATCGGAAAGATAGGTATCAAAAAGAATGAAGGAAGGGATCTGGTATTTCTCCGCCAGGTCAAAGGCCTTGTTCGTAAGCGCAACGGCCTGGCGAGGCGAGCCCGGGGCAAAGACCACGCGCGGGAACTCACCGTGACCTGCAGCGAGCACCATGGAAAGTTCGCCCTGCTCGGTCCTCGTGGGAAAACCGGTCGCCGGCCCGGGCCGCTGGCCCAGGGCGATCACGATCGGCGTCTCGGTCATAGCGGCAAGCGATACCCCTTCGACCATGAGGGCAAAACCGCCGCCTGATGTCCCGGTCATGGCCCGCACTCCTGCAAAGGATGCGCCCAGCGCCATATTAATGGCCGCGATCTCGTCCTCGGCCTGCTCCACCACGATGCCGTATTCTTTTTCTTTGGATGCCAAAAAGTTCATGATCCCCGTCGAGGGAGTCATGGGATAGGCTGCATAGAACTTGCACCCCGAAGCTAATGCACCGAGTGCTATTGATTCCACGCCGCTCATGAGCAGCTTGGCCTTTTCACCGGGCGTAACGGAGAAGGGGCAGTCGGTACACTGCTTGCGCGCAAAATCATACCCCGCCAACGCCGCATTTTTGTTCGCCTGGATTACGGCTTCGCCCTTTTTTTCGAACGTGTCAGTTATGATATCGAACAGTTTGGTGAGCTCCAGCCCGAGCATGCCGAGCACCGCGCCGATCGCGACCGTGTTCGCCATGATCGGGCTGCCGCCGCTCTGGGAAGCCAGTTCCGCAAAGGGGATGTCGAGGAACTGCTTTTTTTCCGGTTTCCGTTTGAGCGTCGCCAGATCGCCGATGATCCTTCCGTTCTCCCCGAGCTCCGATTCGTGGAGCACGATGCTTTCCCGGTCGAGCGCTACGATGATATCGACCTGGTCACGGGGCGCGGACACCGGCGCATCGGACAGTCTGACCTGGTAGAAATTATGGCCTCCGCGGATACGCGACTCATAGTCCTGGTGGCTGAAGACATGATAGCCCGTGCGTGAGAAGACCCGGGCAAGCGTATCGCCGATGGTCTGAATTCCCTGCCCTGCCTCGCCGCCGATCTTGATCGAATAGTCCATGGTTGTCTGCTCCATAAGTCCTTGGTATTAGTGAACCGTTCTCTGCACGTAGTTATGTCACGTCATCGATCGAGATTTTCTTTGTTCCCAGTAGCTGCATCAGCAATAAGAACCCGCCGCACGGGGATAATGCGTTGTTTTCCATAAAATCGCAGTCTTGTTCATGAAAGGGACAGGCCATGCAGAGCGCACGGACCAAGGGCTCCTCGCCTGCCCTGTCACGCAGGTGCTCTGTTTTTTTGCTGTCTATCGGAAATCCCTGCTGCGCGAGCCGCTCCAGGACAACATATCCTCGACAAGCAAGCTCCTCATTCCTGCCGGGCTTGTAGTAGGAGCACAGGCTTAAACAGACCGCCTGCATCAGATCAGGCTTTGGACCCATGGTCATAACAAAGTATAACAAGCTTCCCAGCCAAATGCCATTTTTTTATAGGGACGGACACTCCAGCGGCCGCAGTGCTATACTATCAGACATGAGGTGCTATCTTTCCAAACGGGCAGTCATTAAATGGCTGGAGACCCCGTCTGTCTATCAGATCGCGAAGGATGAACTGCACGAGTTGGATCAGGATTCGTTCCTCTTCCTGCAGAACTGCGCCGGCGAGGACGGATGCACCAGCCGTGACGGGGCCTTCATCGACTACTGTATCGACGAGGGCTTGCTCACGACCGAACATGTCCAGCAGCATCGCCCGCCCATCGTACCGGCGCCGACACCATCCTTGCGCTATCTCGAACTGCAGATCACCAGTGCCTGCGATCTTCGCTGCCGTCACTGTTATCTCGGAGACCGCCGGGAAAGCGAACTGCCTGCTCAGCAGGTCCACAGGGTCCTGACCGAGTTTGAGCAGATGCAAGGGCTCCGCGTCATGATCACCGGCGGCGAGCCTGTTCTTCATTCGGGTTTTGACGAGATCAACAGCATGCTTCCCGATTTCATGCTGCGCAAGGTCCTGTTCACGAATGGCGTGCAGTTTAAGAAGGAGCGGCTTCGCTCACTGAAGGTCGATGAGATCCAGGTCAGCGTCGACGGGCTTGAGAAAGCTCATGACGCGGTTCGAGGCCCGGGAACCTTCGAGCGTTCGATGCAGACGGTTAAACTTGCCCTGGATGCGGGGTTTGATGTGTCGATTGCGACCATGGTCCATACCGGCAACCTCGGCGACTTTGACGCACTGGACACGATGTTCAGGTCCATGGGGATCAAGGACTGGACCGTGGACGTACCCTGTATCACCGGTCGGCTGGAGAGCAATGCCGGACTGCAGGTAAGCCCCGAGCTCGGGGGGAAGTACCTGGGGTACGGATATGGTGACGGCCTGCACTCCTCGGACCCGGGGTATGGCTGCGGCCTGCATCTGATGGCAGTCATGGCGGACGGCACGGCGGCCAAGTGCAGCTTTTACGGCGACCGCGGCGTCGGCAACGTAGCTGAGGGCCTCGCCGCATGCTGGAGCAGGATTGTTCCGATCCGCCTGGCAGACCTCGCCTGCAGCTGTGAGTACCGGGAGGCCTGCCGGGGCGGATGCCGGTATCGTGCCGAGCTCCTCAATGGCCCGCGCGGAAAAGATCTGTACCGGTGCAGACTCTATGGTATACTGGACGAAAAGAGCTGATCGGGAAAGCGATAACCTGTGCTTATCGATATCTATCTTATGCTGAGGAAAGGAGGTGCCTCTATGACGATCAAAAAGGTCACCCGAAAAATGGCCACAACCTGCAAATGCAAAAGCTCCTGCTGATCCCGCCATTAACGGTCAGAATAAACATGCGAGCCCGTGGAGAACTCCTTCCGGGCTCTTTATTGTTCCCGCCTTGGCGCAAAACCTTCCAGCAGCCGGTTCAATTCATTCCTCGCCAGTTCGCTCGTCAGCAGCCCCTCATGGGTCTCATTGAACCCGTAAATCCTTGTCGCAGCGGACTGCAGGGACGAAGAAAGCTGGCTTTTGAGGGTGACCACTCCGTCTCCACCGTCTCCCATCTTTACAATTGCCTGGTCCTGATAAGTGAAAAAGAGATGGAAAGGCAGTTTTTTCGGGAACGGCTTCTGGCCCAGGTTCACGAGGAAATCGCTTCCGGTCGCAATGTCACGCCATGCCGGGATCACGAAGGGGGCTTTTTCAACTCCTATGCGGGCTGAATCAACACCTCCATAGGGCGTGGAGAAGGACACGTACATAGCCAGGGAGGAGGATGCCCTTTTCTCACCGAGTTTGTCGATCGCTGACAACGCGACAAGCCCGCCCATGCTGTGGGCCGCCAGTACGATCCCCCGTCCGCGTTTTTTCGAGTATGCATGAAGGTTCTCGATTTCCTGCGCGAGCAGGGCGCCAAGCTTGTCCAGCGGCAGTCCTGATGGATAATAAAAAAAGAACGGCTGAAACCGGATCCGGTCAAGGCCGTCGACCATGAATTTCCAGTCGCGAGGCGTTCCGGATATACCATGCACGAACAGCACCGTAGTCTTGCTGCTGTCATATTCCTCGAGACCGAAAAAAAATCCCTGGATATGGGCGATCAAAGCGGTTGGATTATAGAGACCTTCGGCGCCGAACTGTGGGGCAAAGAACTCATCGTCAAGCGAAGCATAGAGATAGCTGGCGGGCCGGACTCTGACAGCAACGCGGAAATCGGCCCTGCCGGGATTTTCAAAATCCAGAACAAGGGACGGCCCGTCGACGATCGTTCCGTCCTTGGATCCTTCCAGACTAACCTTCGCTGCGGAGCGCCCCACCAGCTCATTTCGCTCGAAATCTCCATCGTGGTTCAGATCGGCAAAAATATACAGCGTATACTCCCCCTTGGGGAGGAAGGCCATATAATAGTCTGCGGAGTCTTTGAGCTGAACTACCGCTACCTTTTCATCCTGTCGATACTGACTGCTGGTGGCGATGAGCAGCAGCGGTTCATGCCGTTCGTCGGGCCTGACGAGCTGACCGGCGAGGACCAGCGAATCTTCGGGCGCGACCCTGTTCAGCACCGACATGGTCGGAATTCTGTCAAAGGTTTTCTGCCAGTGTGCCTTACGGGTATAGAACCCAAAGTAGCTGCAGCCGGACAGGATCAGGATGCAGGATAAGAGCACAGCAATCACAAGAGCACTTCTTAGCGGTCCGGGATTATTTTGTTCCATAGGAAGATTATAGTAAATGTGTCGGTGAAGAGCAAGCGAGCAGGAGCTCGCAAAACGAAAAGAAAGAAACCGTAATCCGGTCTCTTTCTTAATCGCTCCCGTGAACTGTCCGTTTAAGCGGCCTTATTCTTTTTGAATGCCAGACGCTCTTCAAAGTTCTTGATGAACTGGGCAACCTGCACCCCAAGATAGACGCACTTGATATTGTTCATGCAGTCTTCAGCATCTTTTTTTTCGATAAGGGTCTTCAACTCCTCGCCCTCCCGCTTAAACGTCACCAGGTAAGCGTTCTTAGACACGTCGAAATCAACGGACGCTGAAAGACGATGCTCCTTGATCTCGGGATACATCTCCACGATTTTGTCTCTTAATCCGGCAGTGGTAACCATATTCGCCTCCTTCTCCAGTTTGTTCGGTCCTTCCATTTCTAAGCAGTATCAGCCTCCCTCGACGATGCCCCGCTCTTCCCACATGAACCAGTTGCCGGTGTCGGAGAGGAACTGATAGGTATTTGAGAAAATATCGTAGTGCTGCTGCTCCTCCCGGATCAGCCGTTCAAACAGGGCTTTTTCTTTTTCCGTTTTCACCTGGGCAAGCGTTTTTTCGTAGAACGCTTTTCCCTCCCGCTCCATCTTCATGGCGATCTTGAATGCTTCAAGCTCATCGGTGGTGGCTTCGACCTTCTGCATCATTTCGTCTTTTAACGCAGCGAACACGGTCTTTACGTTGTTCAGAGGGCTTACCTCTTTATGGGTCAGACCAAGCCCCTTGATGACCTGGGAGATCATTTCCAGATGGCGTTTTTCGTCCTCGGTAATTGTCTGGAACATCTTTTTGCCCGCAGGGTAACGGGTCTTCCTCGCCGCCTCAGTGTAGAACGATATAGCATCGGTCTCCATTTTCATCGCCAATTCAAGAGCATCCATGAACTCCTCCTTTTTGTCCTTCTCTCTGGTATTCACCTGGCCATCCCGATGATTCCTTGCCAGTTTTCAAATCATCACTCTTCATACCGGATAGTTACGATCCCGGATCAATCCTGCCTGTTATTAGTATAGCACACTTCCCCCGGATGGCCTCGGCATGAGGTAACTTCTCCTTTTTATAAAAAACATTTTTGATGAAGTCGTAAAAGAGGGTTTATAGACTTCCTACGAGACCATCATACTTCCCAAGACGCAAAAAGGGCGACGCAGTGTTATGCATCGCCCGTATTCTTTCACGTTTGATTTTCTTGTACCTATTTTTTTTCCTTATCGCCAAAAACTTCCTTCACCTTGTCAAAGAACCCCTTGGCGATCGGATGGGTATTATCAACGCTCAGCCGCTCGAATTCCTGCAGCAGCTCTTTTTGTTTCGACGTAAGTTTCGATGGGACCTCGACCGCGATCCTGCAAAGCTGTTCGCCCGTGCCGGAGCCCCGCAGATGGGGAAACCCCTTCCCGCGGAGCCGGATAACATGTCCGGGCTGGGTGCCCGCTGCGACCTTGATCTTGGTGGCGCCGGTCAGCGTGGGCACTTCGATCTCGGCTCCCAGCGCCGCCTGCACAAAGCTCACCGGCACATCGCAGATGATGTCCTGCCCTTCCCGCTTGAAGATCGGATGCTCCTCCACCGTAAGAGAGACATACAGATCGCCCGGCGGCCCACCATAGGTGCCGAGCTCACCTTCTCCGGTCAAACGGATCGTATTGCCGGTCTCCACTCCTGCCGGTATCTTGATCTGGAGCATGCGCTCGCGCTCGACCCGTTTCCGGCCTTTGCAGGTCGGGCAGGGGTCCGTGATCATGGTGCCCTCGCCGCCGCAGCGCGAGCAGGTCCGGCTGATGCTGAAAAACCCCTGCTGGCTGCGGATCTGGCCCGCGCCCTGGCAGACTGTGCAGGTCACGGGTTTGGTGCCGGTCTTCGCGCCGGTCCCCTCGCAGTCCGGGCAGCGTTCCCAGCGCGGGACCCGTATCTTGGTCGACGTGCCGAAGGCCGCATCCTCAAAACTGATCCGGAGATTGTACCGGAGGTCGTCCCCGGCCGTGGCCCGCGATCCGGTGCGTCCGCCGCCGAAGAATTCGCCGAAAATGTCTCCGAAGATGTCGCCCATGCCCATGCCGGCGCCGAACCCGCCCGGCCCTGCGCCCTGCGTGCCGGGTGCGACGCCGTACTGATCGTAGTAGGCCCGTTTCTGGGGATCGGACAAAACCTCATACGCCGCGCTGACCTCTTTGAAGGTATCCTCGGATTGCTTGTCGCCCGGGTTCTTGTCAGGATGGTACTGATGCGCCAGCCGCCGGTAAGCGCGTTTGATCTCGGCATCCGTTGCATTACGGTGTACGCCGAACAGTTCGTAAAAGTCCTTGGCCATAATATCCTTTAATTGTGTCATTAAAAAAAGAGGATAGCGAACGATTCGGGAAAACCTGTTCACCCGCCCGGCGTCCGCTATCCTCCATCAACCTGTCCGTTGCACTTACTTCTTGTCTTTGTCCACTTCTTCAAACTCAGCTTCCACCACTTTTTCCTCGGGTTTGCCGTCTCCGCCTGGAGCTCCGGCAGCGCCCGCTCCGGCCTGCCCCTGCGCCGCGGTCGTCTTGGCGTAGAAATCTCCTGAAGCCTTGGAGAGGGCCGCTATGGCCTTCTTGATGGCCTCGATGTCCTGGCCGTCCTTGGCGGTCTTCGTATGGTCGACTGCCGCCTGTATCTCCGCGCGCTCCTTGTCACCGAGCTTGGAGCCGTAATCGGTCAGCGATTTCTCGACAGAATAAATAAGGGTGTCCGCCTCGTTCCTCACTTCGGCGATCTCGCGCTTTTTCTTGTCGTCGGCCGCGGAAGCTTCGGCTTCCTTGACCGCCCGTTCTATGTCATCCTTGCTCATGCCGCTGGAGGCCGTGATCTTGATGGACTGTTCCTTGCCCGTGCCGAGGTCCTTGGCCATAACATGAACGATGCCGTTGGCATCGATGTCAAAGGTCACCTCGACCTGAGGGATGCCGCGTGGCGCCGGCGGAATGCCGACGAGCTCGAAGCGGCCCAGGGTCTTGTTGTCCCCTGCCATTTCGCGTTCGCCCTGGACCACGTGGATGGAAACCGCGGTCTGGTTGTCAGTCGCTGTGGAGAAGACCTGGCTCTTCTTGGTCGGGATGGTCGTGTTCCGTTCGATGAGCCTGGTGGCCACGCCGCCCAGGGTCTCGATCCCCAGGGAAAGCGGCGTCACGTCAAGGAGCAGCACGTCCTTGACCTGTCCGGTCAACACCGCGCCCTGGATACCGGCGCCGATCGCGACGACCTCGTCGGGATTCACGCCGCGGTGCGGTTCCTTCTTGAAGAATTCTTTTACGATGGCGATCACGCGGGGCATGCGCGTCATGCCGCCCACGAGGACCGCTTCGTGGATCTGGTCCACGGTCTTGCCGCCGTCGGCAAGCGCCTTTTTACACGGTTCAATGCTTTTCGTTACGAGATCATCAACGAGCTGCTCGAACTTGGAACGGGGAAGCTTATACAGCAGGTGCTTCGGCCCGCTGGCATCGGCCGTGATGAAGGGCAGATTGATCTCGGTCTCAGCCACCGTGGAAAGCTCGATCTTGGCCTTTTCCGCCGCTTCCTTGAGCCGCTGGAGGGCCATTTTGTCCTTGCGGAGATCGATGCCCTGGTCCTTCATGAACGAATCAGCGATCCAGTTAATGACCTTCTCGTCGAAATCGTCGCCACCCAGGAAAGTGTCGCCGTTGGTGGACTTAACTTCGAACACGCCTTCACCGAGTTCCAGGATGGAGATGTCGAACGTACCACCGCCCAGGTCATAGACCGCGATGGTCTCGTCCTTCTTTTTGTCAAGACCGTAGGCAAGCGCTGCGGCCGTCGGCTCGTTGATGATCCGGAGCACGTTCAGACCGGCGATCTTGCCTGCATCCTTGGTGGCCTGGCGCTGGGAGTCGTTGAAATAGGCCGGCACGGTGACCACCGCGTCGGTGACCTTCTCCCCCAGGTAATCTTCTGCCGTCTGCCTCATTTTCTGAAGGATCATTGCCGATATCTCCGCAGGACTGTAAACAGTTCCGCGGACCTGCACATGCGCATCTCCGTTCGCCGCCTTCACGATCTTGTAGGGCAGATGCTTCATCGCTTCCTGGACCTCGGCGGTATCGAACTTTCTGCCGATGAGCCGCTTGATCGAGAAAATGGTGCTTTCGGGGTTCGTGATCGCCTGCCGCTTGGCGATCTGTCCCACCAGCCGCTCCCCGCTTTCGGTGATAGCCACCACGGACGGCGTGGTCCTGCTCCCCTCGGAGTTCGGGATCACGACCGGCTCGCCGCCTTCCATGATCGCAACGCACGAGTTGGTAGTTCCCAGATCTATTCCTATTACTTTTGCCATGACAACCTCCTCACAATGATGAGAGGATGAACGGTCGTACCTGTGCGTTCCGCTGCATCCCCACGTTCTGAACTTTTATTTTTCCTGACAGCTACTCGGCCAACGGCTGCCCCTCGGATACAAGCTCCTGCGTTTGGTCCGTCGGCCTCCTGGACACGCCGACCTTGGCATGCCGCAGCACCTTGTCGTGATACAGATAGCCTTCATTCAGCACCTGCACCACCACATTCGCCGGCACGTCATCCCGCTCCACCTGCATCAGGGCATCATGTTTCGCAGGATCGAAGGGTTCGCCCCAGGACTCAAAGGACTTGATGCCGAACTTTTCAAGCACATCCCGCATCTGCTTATAGACAAGTTCCACTCCCTGCTGCAAACCCTGAACATTCTCCTCCGCCACTCCGGCATGCTTGAGCGCCAGCCCCAGGTGGTCCATGACGGGCAGCAGTTCCAACGCGAGCTGTTCGTTCGCGTAAAGCCGAAAATCAGCCAGGTCGCGCTGCGTGCGCTTGCGGTAATTATCAAAATCAGCGTAGGTCCTCAGGTATTTCTCATTCGCTTCCGCTGCCTCTTTTGTCTTCTGCGCAAGCGCCTGCATAAGTTCCTGCATGAGCTTTTCCGCTTCGAGCGATGACGGCAACACTACGCCTTCACCCTCGCCCTCGGGAGCGATCACTTCTCCATCCTCCTTGCGCGCCTCATCCTTGTGTTTCTTCATCGATCCAAGCCTTTCTGCAGGCGTTCTCCCAGCAACCTCGACAAAAGCTTTGCCGTATAATCCACCACGTGAATAACCTGTTTGTACTGCATTCGGGTGGGCCCGATCACGCCGAGCGTGCCGACAACATTCGCGCCTACCCGGTAATTGCTCACCACCATGCTGCACCCCTGCACCTCAAAATAGGGGTTTTCCGACCCGATAAAGACCTTTATGCCTTCTGCCATCACGCTCCGGTCGAGGAGCTTGAGCAGCTTATATTTATCTTCAAAGGCCTTGAACAAGGCGCGCATTTTTTCGACATTCGCAAACTCAGGGCTTTCCAGCATCTGGGACGCACCGCCGATAAAAACGTGCTCCCCGTCCCGCCCCTGGACCTCCTGGCTCGCCCGGTAGGTTTCCTCCATGAGGCTGGTGAACACCTGCTTCTGCTCCTGCATCTGCTCGACCAGCCGTCTCCGGACCTCGGGAAGGGACCGCAGTTCCAGCTCTTCATCGAGATAAGAGCTGAAATAGTTCAGGTCATGCTGCGAGATCCGTTCATCCAGTTCGATGAGCTTGTTCTGCACAATGCCCGAAGTGGTCACAAAGATGATCAGAACCTCCCTGCCCCGAAGCCGGACAAATTCGATATGTTTGTACTGCCCCTCGGGCTCGTTCGGCGCAACGACCACGCCGGCGCAATGCGAGAGCGTGGCAAGGAACTGGCTCGCCTCCACCATCAGTTCCTTCACGTCACTTCCGCTCAGCGACGGCGCCTGCCTGATCTGGCCATCGATCTCATCGACATCATTTGACGTGCTGATGAGTCCGTCGATGTAATACCGATACCCCTGGTCCGTCGGGATCCTCCCTGCAGACGTATGCGGATGGCTCAGGAACCCCATCTCCTCCAGGTCGGCCATGATGTTGCGCATGGTTGCAGGACTGATGCCGAAATTATAGCGTTTACAAAGAACGTTCGAACCGATCGGAGCGCCGGTTGAAATATAGCTGTCTATCACAGCCTGCAGAACTTTTTTATTTCTTTCATCCAGGTCCATATAACAACCTTCAGAACTTCTATTTCCAGCCTCCCCCCTGTTAGCACTCGCCACAAGAGAGTGCTAACAATTTAACATATGCCTTATTTCGTGTCAAGCGGTTATTTTCCTGCAGTCCCACCCCCGCGCTCTGACAACAACCTTCGTCATTAGCTGCTCCGGGCAACGGGACAGAAAAAAAACCATCCTGCACGCAGCAAAAAGCGCAGGATGTTCATCCACACTGCATCGCGCTACCAGCTCAAGGGAAAGCTTCTTCAGGACTAAAGACTAAGCGGGCGCCCATTATGCCGCGATCTTCTTTACGTCCTTCTCTACTTCGGCCTGAGCCTCGATCTCGATCTTCCGTGCTTTCGTAACCGCAGGCGCAGGGACCGTTACCTCGAGGATCCCGTTTGTGAACTTGGCCTTCATCTGGTCGGTTTTAACACCTTCGGGAAGCTCGAAATGCCGCTCAAAGGAACCATAGGAAATCTCACGATAGAGATAATCTTCGTCCTTTGTTCCTTTTTCCGTTTTACGCTCGCCTTTAATTGTAAGTCCCCGGTCAGTCGCGGTTACTTCCAGATTTTTGGGATCGATTCCCGGAAGCTCGCACCGGAATACCAGGTTGTTGTCCTTGGTGAAGTTCTCTACCCGAGGCATCCACGTATAACCACGCCTCTCTGCTGACGAAGTAATATCCCTGCCAAGGAATCGATCGAAGATCCTGTCCATATCAAGCTGCATTTCACGAAGCTCCTCAAAAGGATTAACTTCTCTCATCAGCCGGAACGGATCCAACCTCATCAGGCTTTTCATATATAGCTCCCTCCTTCCTGATTTACTGCAAATCTTTCTTCAGCCGGAATTCTTCCGCCTTAGCCTCTTGGCAAGAGAAATATAACACGCCGTTAGCACTCTGTCAAGTAGAGTGCCAACGAATACAACTAATTGATTTTATTAATTTATTATTTTATTAGGCGTTTGGAGAGGGGGGGCATCTGCGTAGGTTAACTGCGTTAGGCTCAATTGCCAGGAACACTTCTACCGCTCGAAAGTGCCGCTTTTCCCGCCGGTTTTCTTCATAAGGCGGATGTCGGTGATCGTCATGGCCCGGTCCACGGCCTTGCACATATCGTAGATCGCGAGACCGGAAGCGGACACTGCGGTCAGCGCTTCCATTTCAACGCCGGTCCGGCCCGTGGTCCTGGCTGTTGCAACGATGTCAACAAATGACCCTGCCGCATCCGGCTCGAAAGCGACCTCAACGGACGAAAGGGTAACAGGATGGCAGAGAGGGATGATCTCGGCCGTCTTTTTAGCCGCCATGATGCCGGCGATGCGGGCAACGCCGAAAACATCGCCCTTCGAAACCTTGCGGTCCAGGATGAGCCTGAGCGTTTCAGGCATCATGGTCACGCGGCCGGCAGCCACCGCCTCACGCAGCGTATCCGCCTTGCCGGATACGTCAACCATGCGCGCCGCGCCGTCGCGATCAAAATGGGTCAGTTCTTTCATGCGTCAGTCATCCCCTGATCGTAATGTCAAAAATTAACCACTGAGCACACAGGGCACTCCTCTGTGCCCTCTGTGGTTTCATGCTTTTATCCGCCGATGCGCGACATGATCCGCTGGCTGCATGCCGCCGGGTTTTCGCTTACATAATGACGTTCCGGTTTGATCTCGAGAGAGAACCTGAGCAGACGCTCGAGCTCCTCGTCGCTGCAACCGCCCCGCATGGGCGACTTGATGTCTATCTCCGTGTCGGACAGCAGGCAGGGCCTGATCCTGCCATCAGCGGTAAGACGGAGTCGGCGGCAGGAGGCGCAGAAGTGCTTGCTGATGGGGCTGATGAACCCGATCACGCCGCGCGCGCCCGGGATCTGGTAATTATCTGACGGGCCTGCCGAACCTTTTGCCATGAACGGGACTAGCGGGCCGAACTCACGTTCGATGATGTCACGGACACGAGCGGAGGTCACGCAGGCCTCAGTATGCCATCGGTCATTGGCGCCGATCGGCATGAACTCAATGAACCGGACGTGAAGGCGACGGTCGAGCGTCAGCCGTGCGAAGTCGGCGATCTCATCGTCATTCACCCCTTTGACCGGGACCATGTTGAGCTTGATCGGCGAAAATCCGGATTCCTCGACGCTGGCGATGCCCTGCCACACAAGGTCCCAGGCATCGCTGCCCGTGATCTCCCGGAAGCGCTGCGGCTTCAGCGAATCCAGGCTGATATTGAGCCGGGAGATCCCGGCATCACGCAAACCCTGACTCATTTCCCGAAGCAGCACGCCGTTGGTGGTGAGGCTGATGTCCTCGATGCCTGCCACTTCCCGCAGCTCCGCAATGAACCCGAGCACCCCGCGGCGGACCAGCGGCTCACCGCCGGTGATGCGAACATGGGAGATCCCCAGCGGAACGGCGATCCGCACGATCCGCAGCATTTCCTCATAGCGAAGGATTTCCTGGTGCGGCGTCATCTTCACCTGGGACCTGGGCTTACAATAAGCGCAGGAAAGATTGCACCGGTCGGTAACCGATATCCGCAAATAGTCGATGGTCCGATTGTTGTGGTCCTTGAGAGGCATGTGAAAAATCTACCACAGGGATGGTGCATCTGCAAGTCAAATTATGGCCTTGACCCACCTTAATTTTGACAGTATACTATTTTTAACATCAAAGGGGCATTGCAGCGCACTCACACAGAGAGGCCACACCACATCACCGGCCATATGCTATGACAAAAACCGCTAAAAGGATAATCCTGGGCAGGGGAAAGGGATACATCAGCGCGGCAGGTCCGCAGTACCGTTTCATCGTCTTCCTCATTTTCATCCTCGTTGCTTACACCCTGCTGCTGCGCGTGTTCCAGAAACTTGCCGAGATCCTGCAACTGCCGCTCTTTCTGCCCATCTCCCTGATCACCTTGCTGATCTTCATCGGCATGGTCGGCACCATTTACTCACATAAGTTCGTCGGCCCCGTGGCCCGGATCCGGCGCGCGCTGGACGAGATGGCAGCGGGCGAGAACGCCACCTGTTTGCGGCTCCGGGAAACGGACGACCCCATGCTCAAGGAGATCGTCACGTCAATCAGCCGTCTCTGCGAACATACCCGGAGCGAGCATATCCTGATCCAGGACCAGGCACGCGACCTGTTCAACGCCGTTCAGGCGCTTCGGGACGAGGTCAGGAAGAGCAGCGCCAGCGGCGAGCAAACTGAAAAACACTTTGCGGACATCCTGAAAAAGCAGGAACTGCTCGAACAGACGATCAAATCCTTCCACAAGGGGTAACGGGAATTATGGCGGAAGTCGGATTCAGAGGCAAGAGCATGAAAGCGGTGGCAGTGGACGTGGCAGAAGCCTTCGTCTCGGTAAACCCGCTGTTCCTGAAAAAATTCGACAAGGACATGCTGAAAGAACTCTATGAAACGATCAACAAAGCCATGACCTTAACGCGCAATGAAAAGCTGCTGCCCAACGATCCCGATGGCCTGCGGGTACGCAACATGAAACTCCAGCGTCTGCACGCCGCGCTCATTGTTATCAGGAACACCGCACGCGAAAAAAGGATCCCTTTGTAAACAAAAACGGTGAGCACCCCTTGCGGAGGCTCACCGTTCCAGCCAGGCATCATGCTCCCGGTCGTTCCCTAATCAACCGCCACGGAAAACCGGTCTTTGAATTCCTCGGGACCCAGGTTCGTAAGCTTTGCAAGCTTTGCGAGCTCCTCCCCTGCCAGGTCTTCCTTCTCAAGCCGGATCATGTAGCGCCGCGCCATATGATAATCGTCGGAATCGATGTCCACGGTGCGGATCCGCGTCTTTTTCGTCTTGGGGTCTATGAGATCGGCGAACTTGATCGGGATGCATTTGCCGTCCTTCAGCATGATCATAGCGCCGGTCCCGCCGCCCACCAGGAACTGCACCGCGCTGAAACCCAGGTAACGGGTGTATTCCCGGTCATAGGAGATGGGTGGACAGCACCGGAGCTCATACCCGATGTCCTTGGCAATGATCGTAGTCTTGACGCCCAGCGCATCGAGCTCCGTGGCGACCCGGTGCTTCAGGATATCGCCCAGCGGGAATTCAGCGAGGCGAATATTGCCGTGCTCATCGAGCGGCACGTCCCGGAGGATCGTCAGTTCCTCGGGATCGAGGCGGATGGCGACACCTTCGGCGATCACGGCCACGCCATGCCCCCTGCCAAGGGCGAGACGCTTGATGATGGCGCCGGTCAGGATGGCGATCACCTTCTTAAAGGAGATCTTGTTTCCCAGTTCCTCGGGGATGAGCGTGAGCGTCGCGCCGGCGCCCATGCCCATGCCGAGCGCAAGGTGTCCGGCGGAGCGGCCCATGGCGATCACGAAATACCAGCGCCACGCGGTCTGCGCATCCTCCATCAGGTTCTCAACGAGCTGCGCGCCGAGCTGGCGTGCGGTCTCGAACCCGAAGGTCGGGACGCCGTGCGGAAGCGGCAGATCGTTGTCGATCGTTTTCGGCACGTGGCACACCGCGATCTTTCCCGCGGCCTCCTGTTCCACACGGGTCGAGGTGTAAGCAGTATCGTCGCCGCCGATGGTCACCAGGTACTTGACCCCCAGGGAGGTGAGGGCCTTGATGACGTTTGCCATCTTCTCGGGGCTTTTCGTTGGATTCTCGCGCGACGTTCCGATGATGGACCCGCCGCGCGTGTGAATGCGCGATATGTCCTCAGGATGAAGCTCGAGGATATGCGAGGAGTCGCCCTTCGAGAGCCACTTGAAACCCTCCCGGATCCCGATCACGTCCAACCCCTGCTTCCAGGCCTCGAACGTTACTGCGCTGATCACGCCGTTGATCCCCGGGGCCGGTCCTCCGCCTACGACCACTGCAAGCTTTCCCGCCATAGCTGCCTCCTGCTGGATAAGATAATGATGCCGGAACCCGTGAAGAACGTGGACATCCTGAAGCGCGGGGCAGTGCTGCGGCATTTCAGATCCTTGGATGCATTCCTTCCACTGCCGTTCCACTGCCGTGTACCGCGCAACTGTATCAAAACAGGGCTTGCTTGTCAATATGATTGAACTTGCGGCGTTTGCCCAAAAGGGCCGCGGAAATTTCAAGTTGACAGCATTCCTCCTACGCGCTATTATTTTTATATACTTCGTCTGTGGCAAGACAAGGCACTTTTACAGGAAAAGGGAGAGCGCATGAACAATTATTCTATCAACGAGATCATGGAGATGGCGATCCAGACCGAAAAGCTCGGGTACCAGTTTTACACTTCGATCAGCGAGAAGTTCAAGAAGGACGACGGTCTGGTCAAGCTCTTTACCACGCTTGCAAAAAAAGAGCAGGTCCATGAGAAGACCTTCACCGAACTGAAGAACTTGATCGCCAAGAACGGCACGGAAGCGGTGGAGTGGGGAGAGGTTTCCAATTATATGCGTGCTTTTGTGGAATCCCAGTTCTTCCTGGGAAAGGGAAAGTCGCTCCCGTCCATGGACCACTTAAAGACTGTGGCCGACGCCGTCAACTTTGCGCTGGGCTTCGAAAAAGAGACCCTGCTCTACTTCTTTGAGTTGCGGTCCATTGTGAAGGAAAAAGAAATGGTCGACGAGATCATCAATGAGGAAAAGAGCCATATCATGTGGCTCGATGCGTTCCGGAAAAGTCTGACAAAGTAGCACTGATTCACTGAAACTCATAGAAGGCAGGGTGCAGATATTCTGTATCCTGCTTTTTTTCTTACCTCTTACCTCTTACTTCTTACTTCTTGCTTCAGCATCTCCCCAACCGTTACAAGCATAAAACCCTTCTTGCGAAGTCCATCAATGACTTCCGGCAGAAATTCCGCCGTATGCACTCCATTGCGGTTCATATGAAGCACGATGATGCTCCCGCCCTGCGCGTCGCGCAGCAGGACGCGTGCGATCCGCTTCGGCGATAGATCAGGGTCCGGATCGCCCGAAGCGATGTCGTACTGGATCGTCACGAGCCCGGCCTTCTTCGCCAGCTCAGCCACGTGCTCGTCGACCTCGCCAAAAGGCGGCCTGAAATAACGCGGCTTCTTGCCGGTCACTTTTCTGATCTCGGCCTGGGAATTCTTGAACTCGCGGATGATGCGGTCGTCCGGTTTTTCGAGCAGGTGAGGATGGTAATGCGTGTGATTGGCTATCTCAAACTGCGGTTGAGCCGCCAGGAATTTCGCCTTCTCGACATTCTTCTCCACCCACCGTCCGCTCATGAAGAGCGTGGCAGGCACCTGCATTCGCAGCAGAACATCGATCACCTGTTCATCATACTCGTCGGCCTTTCCCGTGGGGCAGGCGTCAAAGGTGAGCGCGACCTTTTTGGAGTTTCGTGGGCCGTGTTCGATGATGAGGCTTTCATCCGTTCCCGCCAGCACAACCGCGCAGCTGCAGAACAGGAGAAGGTTGATGAGAACCATGAGGAAGTTGCGCATGCGAAATTATATCACCGGCTTTGACAAAAGCAACTCCTTTGTAGTACACATTCACTTTTTAGCATTGACTTTCTGCACATATATTTGTACAATTCGTGGTACAGGTGAGGAGGACACATTATGCTGAAGGAAATAAAAAACTATTCCATGAGTGAAGCGCGGAACGAGTTGACCGCCATGCCGGAGAAGCTGGAAAAACGGCATAATGCCGTAGCAATCACGCGACGGGGCAAGCCGGTGCTTGCCGTCATGCCTTGGGACCTTTATGAGTCGATCATGGAAACACTGGAAATACTTGGTGACGAGGAAATGACCGCCGCCCTGCACAAGGGCATCGAAGAAATCTCCGCCGGCAAGGGCGTGGCCTGGGAAAAGGCAAAGCGGGAACTGACGGCATGACCTACAAGATCATCATCGCACCGACAGCCTTAAAGATGCTCAAAGGCATTTCCGACAGGCGCGTGCGAGAGCTTATTATCAAGCGCATCGATGACCTCATAGAGGAGCCGGAGAAACAGGGAAAACCGCTTATTGCGGAATTATCCGGCTACCGGAGCCTCCGGGCTGCGGGGCAGCGTTACCGGATCGTCTATCGCGTGGCCAATGATAAAATCATGGTTTATATCGTCGCGGTCGGGATTCGTAACGAAGGAAGCAGCAAGGACATTTACAATCTTGCCAAGAAACTCATCCGCCTCCGGCTTCTCAATCCTGCTGAATAGCTTAACCATGCTCGATCTAAAAGGTTAGTACTGTTCAGCGCCCCTCTCGACCTGCGGGTTGGATCTTCTTCTTTGCTTTCCTGTTACTCGCAAGATCGAGCAAGGCATCCGGATGTTTTTCCGCAACTTGCAGTAATATACGCGCCGGTCCTTCCGGCTTGCGCCGGCCTTATTCCCAGTTACGAAGCGTTGCGGTGCTTATCCCCATGAGGATCGCGAACTTGTCCTGGGAAAGACCATATTGGTCGCGAATTTTCTTCACTTCGGATTCAGCGAAGGTGAAGGTCCGCGCCGGCTTCATAGTGCGCTTCATTATTTCGCCGCCCTGTTTCACGCTTTTGAGCAGTTCATCAAAAAGTTCTTTTTTCATTTGCGCCACGCTGTTCAACTATGTACTGATGATAGAATAGAAAACAACGCACCAAAAGCATCTACATCCCCTAATATATCTCGATGCCATAACAAAAGACCTGTATAACCATATAAAGGGCACCTCCAGAGCATACCAGAACGGTTAAGCTCTGATATGCTCTTGGGAGAAGAGACCAATCTCATCCCAGGAGGTGCTATATGCGATTGTACACAGGAATAG